>MDSV01150051.1_pt1 | contig 22789 bp, 16 predicted proteins | sample 810851 | NCBI WGS metagenome assembly MDSV01 (sample SAMN05326640, study PRJNA326480) | marine metagenome | isolation source: seawater | place: Atlantic Ocean: North East | collected 2012 | reverse complement strand
GTTGAAAGATTAACGGAAGGTATCGTTAATCGTGATATGCGCTCCGAAGGTCACGCTTTGTTAACAAAGTGGGAGCGCACAGGTCTTCTAGAAGGACTTGGTGATGACCGTAAGAAGGGCTCTATGGCACGTCTCTTAGAGAATCAAGCTAAAGAGTTACTTCGCGAGAGCAGCAGCATGAGTGCTGGTGATGTTGAGGGTTTTGCCGCCGTCGCATTCCCCATCGTTCGTCGTGTTTTCGCAGGCTTGATTGCTAACGATCTTGTTAGTGTTCAGCCCATGAGTCTTCCATCGGGACTCATTTTCTTCCTGGACTTCGTGTATTCACCAGATATTGGTGCTGCTGGTGTCCTTGATGATCGTTCTGGTAACAAGAAGAACAAGTCCATTTATGGTACGGATGAAGTTGGAAGCCAGATTACTGGTGGTGTAAGTCTTGTCGACTCTCTTAAGGGAGATCTTGGTGGGCCTCGCACAGTCGGTGGTCGTGGTTATAACTACGCTTCTCCAACAGGTTCTACAAACCTTACAGCAAGTAGCATTACCATTGGACAGTTCAGCTTAACAGGTGCTTCGGACGCAAACAAGAAGAGCATGCTTTATGATCCTGATTTAATTTCTTTAAGTCAGTCTTCTACTGCACGTTGGGTTGTTTTTGCTGAAGTCGAAAAGGCTGACGTTGATTCTCAGGCCGACTTTGACAACTATGCTGCATTCTCTGCTTCTATTAGCAGTGTTAATGACATCATGGGTGGAGTTACTCTTTCTTCTGCTGACACTTCTCAGCTTAGAAGATTAACACACACAACCGGCTCAAACCCAGACGCATTCATCATGTACTGGTTGACATCCGTTGATGCATCTAGCTTGGCTACTGACGTTGGTACTAGCAAGAACCTTGCTCTTAATTTCCCAATTGATGACAAGCTTCAGGCTAGCAACGCTGTTGGCTCTATTGTTGGTGCTTCGACATGGGGACTGGAAGGTAGTGAGTTCATTCCTGAGATCGACATCAAAGTGGACAGCATCGCTGTTACCGCTCAGACGAAGAAGCTCAAGGCTAAGTGGACTCCAGAATTAGGGCAAGACCTTAATGCTTACCACAACCTTGATGCTGAAGTCGAGCTTACAAGCATCCTTTCTGAGCAGATTGCTCTAGAAATTGATCGTGAGATTCTTGGTGATCTCGTAGGTGGCGCAACTGCTGCTACTTATTACTGGTCCCGCTCTCCAGGTATGTTCTTGGATCGCGAAACTGGTGGCGAAATTGGTGCTAGCTCCGCTGCTCCTGATTTCACAGGAACAGTATCCGAGTGGTACGAGACGCTTGTTGAGACAATCAACGACGTTTCTGCACAGATTCACCGTAAGACTCTTCGTGGTGGAGCTAACTTCTTGGTCGTAGGTCCAGAAGTTGCTAACATCCTTGAGTTTACCGCTGGATTCCGTGCCAGTGTTACAGCAGATGCCGAAGGCGGAACTGTTGGTGCTGTTAAGGTTGGTAACCTTTCTAAGAAGTTTGACGTCATTGTTGACCCATACTTCCTGCGTAACGTGGTTCTCGTTGGTCGACGCGGATCCTCTTTCCTTGAAAGTGGATATGTGTACGCACCTTACGTCCCACTGCAGACCACACCTACCATCTTTGGACCAGAGGACTTCGTGCCCCGCAAGGGCGTGATGACTCGTTATGCCAAGAAGATGGTTCGTCCTGATATGTATGGCTTAGTCATCTGTCGCGGACTCCTTGGTGAGGCTGGCGCAACTAGCTAAACCCTAGTAGCAAAATAAATGTAAAGCCTCCGTCAATTGACGGGGGCTTTCGTTTATCTAAAACTATTTATAGGTGAACGAAAGTTCATCCTAAGTTATTACGTGCATATAAAGGCACGGCCGCAATTATGCGGTGACACGATTATAAATGGAGGGTTTTTAACATGGGAAGTAAAAGAGTAGGTCTCGCGAGAATCGAGGCATTATTAGAGAATTTGAAGAGAGAGATTGATTGGAATGGAGCCTCGTTTAAAAACGCTAGAAAAACTAATGTTACAGTTCGCTCCGCTACGACAGCGCATGATTTAACAGCTACAACCAGCGATTTGACTGTTATCTATACAGGAACGATCGACGGAAACGTTACGCTACCTCAAGCTACCGCTGCTAATGCAGGTATGGTTATTAAAATTATTTATTCCGCAGGATCAAGCACCACAGCTAGAAAGCTTGGATTTACAAATGCTGGATCTACGGTAATGACAGGTAACCTTACTGTGGGCGCCCTCGACGCCGCCGCAGGAGATGAAAACATTAGCTTTGCAATTACAAGCAACTCCAAGGTCATCGCTATTGATGCAAACGATGCCACAGGTGGTGGCGGAGCCGCAGGTTCGGTTTACACGTTTACATATTTTGGCGCAAATACAGTGTTTGTAGAGGCCCACGCTCTCGTTACTACAGGAACTCCAGCCCCAGACGCAGCTTCAACTTCGGCAACTGGTATTTAATAATTTAATATTAATAAATATTTATTTTGTTGTCTTTTAAACCCCCTTCCAAATGGTTGGGGGTTTTTTTTAAAATGTTGATCTGTCAAATTTTTTCGCCGGTAAATTTTTGAGATTTTTGCTTTTTTGTACTAGTTACTACACAAAACAGGAGTTTTTTATGGGTAAGAAAAGAAGACTAAATTGCGCCAAAGCAAAGTTTAACGCTAAGCACGCCAACCATCCTAGAAATAAATTTTTAATGAGCTTAGAATCTTCATTAGAGGTATCAGAGGAGCCTGACATTGTTGAAGAACAGGTTGTTGAAGTTTCTACTGTAAAGGTTGAGAGCCCAAGCGATGCACAAGCTTTAGAAGCGCCACGTGCCCCCAAGCCTAAGATTAAAAAAGCAACAGCAAAGAAAACTGCGGGCCCTACAAGAAAAAGATCCACTTCTACAAGAAAAAAGGCCGCAAAAAAGAAAGTAACTAGTGCAAGTGCATAAAATAGTTAAAATCTTTGTAAAACAGTCCTCAGCTTGTCTGGGGTTTTGTTTTATGAGAACTAATTAGATTGGGAGAACTTATTTTATGCCTATAAACCTTAATCCAACAGCTGAAACCAGCGCAATAGTGCTAACTTCAACTGGTTCAACAGAATTAGTAACAGGCTCATTACCGTTTGGAATGTACACTGGGTCTATTGCTTTTGTAAGTGGCGCTGCAGCACAAGTTGCTTACGTTTATAAAAAACTTGGCGGTGATGTTGTTGATATTGAATTAACTGCAGATAATGTATATGCAGCTTACGAAGAGGCTGTATTGGAATATTCGTATATTATTAATCTTCATCAAGGAAAAAACGTTCTTTCGTCTGTATTGGGTGAGCAATCTGGAACGTTTGATCATAAAGGCGAATTCATTGATGGCACTGATGCCGTTAGTGGCTCAAACTTGAAGTATCCAAGATTTAGTCTTGGTTATTCACGAAGAGTAGGCGATGGCGCCGCCGCGGCAGGTGGATTTGGAGGAACAGTTCCTCAATATTCAGCATCGTTTCAACCAATACAAGATCAACAAGATTATAATATACAGCAAATAATTCAAGATGCATCGTCCACAGGAACTGATCAAGCTGGAAACGTTGTGCCTTACGCAGGAAAAGTCGGACGTAAGCGTGTTCTTGTAACTAAAGTTTTTTATCGCTCTCCAAGGGCTATGTGGCGTTTTTACGGCTATTACGGTGGTGTGGGAGTGGTAGGAAACTATTCCACATATGGACAATTTGCTGATGATTCTACGTTCGAAATTATTCCAACTTGGCAAAATAAAATGCAAGCTATTATGTATGAGGACTCTATTTTTACACGCACATCCCACTATTCTTACGAACTAATTGATGGAAAATTAAGACTGTTTCCAACACCAAGTAGCTATGGTATGGATGGCCTTAATGATAGAATTTGGGTTAAATTTTACGTTGATCAAGCGGCTTTTGCTACTGGCTCATATGATGTTGGTGTTGAGGGTATAAATAATATTAATACTGTGCCATTTGAAAATTTACCATACGAAAATATTAATTCTATGGGTAAGCAATGGATTAGAAAGTATGCTCTCGCGCTTTGTAAAGAAATGTTAGGGCAAATTCGTGGTAAATTTACCACAATGCCGATTCCAGGAGAGAGCGTTACGTTAAATCATTCAGAATTGCTATCTCAAGCAAAAGAAGAACAAACGGAACTTAAAGAAAAGCTTAGAGAGATGCTTAAGGAGGTTGAATACGCCGCATTGGCCAAATCAGATCAAGAACTTGCTGACGCAGCTACTAACGTTTTAAAAATCACTCCGTTGCCCATATTTGTAGGATGATGATAAATGGCTGATGAATGGAAAAAACCAAAAAATCCACCTCCTCCTTTATTCTTAGGTAAAAAAGAGCGGGATCTTGTAAAACAAGTAAATGATGAGTTGATCGAAAAAGTCATTGGTCAACAAATACTTTACTATCCAATTGATATGCAAACAACGAATTTTCATGATTTATATGGAGAAGCCATTGAAAAAACATATTTACCTCCTATAAGAGTTTATGCTTTGGTTGAGTTTACTGATTATTCTACGAGTTACCTTGAAAGTGCTGGCATTGATAAAACTTGGGAGATTATTGTTCATTTTCACAAAAGAAGACTTGAGTCTGATCAAAATCTATATGTTCGGGAAGGAGATTTTGTTTTGTACGGAGAATATTTTTACGAGATAGTTAAACTTGCAGAACCGAAACTTTTATTTGGCCAAGCTGGTAAAGAATTTGAAATAGCTGCCACATGCAAGAGAGCAAGAGAGGGTCTTTTTGATGCTACCTGATAATTTTGATTTTGCCTTACTTCCTTCAGGTAGTGCCAACTATAGCTTGAGCGAAGTGGGAATGTTAGGTTCTTCAATTGAAGACATTGATCGAGCGATGTTTGATTGGGTTAAAGATTTAGAGCTATCTTCTCATACTGAAGATTCTTTTAAAAAAATCAATATTCTTTGGCAAGCTCCAGAAAGAGCTTTTCAAATTAAACATGATAAAGATTTGCGAGACCACGCTGGTGCTTTAAAGCTACCTCTTGTTAGTGTTGAAAGAACTGGAATCACAAAAGATCCATCTAGAAAAGGTTCTTTTCAAGCGCATTTGTACTCTAATGATAAAAATGGTCGTGCTGGCAGAATGGTTGTTGCTCAAAAAATAGTGCCCCAAAAAACACAAAATTTTGCAATTGCATCTGGAACGAGAAATGCTACTCAGCATAAAAGACAGAAATATTACCCAAGAGTAAATAAAAAAGTTGTAATCAGATCTTTATCGATACCAATTCCTGTATATGTTAATGTTGATTATAAAATTGTTTTAAAGACTGAGTATCAACAGCAGATGAATGATTTAATGGCACCATTTATCACAAGAACTGGTCAGATTAATGGATTTCTTATGCGCAGAAACGGACATTTGTATGAGGGCTTTATTGATCAAGGATTTACTCATAATAATAATGTGAGCAACCTTGGCGAAGAGATTAGGCAATTTACAAGTGAGATAACTATAAAGGTGTTAGGCCACTTGGTTGGAGAAGGTGCCAGTGACGATCGTCCTATTGTAAGAATTGATGAAAATGTTGTAGAATATCAGTTTCCAGCCGAGTTAGATGTGCCCGCCGGAAACTTTAGTTTTTTTGACGACTAGTTCCTGAAGTGAAAAACTTGTTTTCTTAACATACAGGTAGCTTTTTGAGATTAAAAATACTATTTAAATTAGATTGAGACATCAATTAACTCATTTTTCAAAAGAGGGACAACGTAATGTCAGTAAAGAGCTTTAAATTTGTATCTCCTGGGGTATTTATCAACGAAATTGATAACTCCTTTATACCAAAATCGGCCGACGCAATTGGTCCGGTTGTCATTGGGCGCGCCAGTCGTGGTCTTGCAATGCAGCCAATAAAAGTGCAGTCGTATTCAGAATTTGTCGAATTATATGGTGATACTGTGCCAGGAAACAGTGGGGGTGATGTATACCGTGATGGAAACTATCAATCTCCAATGTACGGAACATACGCAGCAAAAGCGTTCCTGAACTCAAATGTTGCACCTTTGACTTATGTAAGATTATTAGGAACACAGGATTCCAACGCCACAACAGCAGGGGAAGCCGGCTGGAAAACAACACAAACCCCAGCTAGAGATATTTTTGCTAATGGCGGTGCTTATGGTATGTGGGTTTTTGAATCTGGCTCCTCTATTCATCTGGGCACCGGCTCTCTTGCTGCAGTTTGGTACATTGATTCTGGTTCTGCAATTTATTTAAGTGGGAATATGCGCGGAACAACTGGGTCTACCGGCACAGCTAATGGTGTCGGTGTTGTCGTTGGTTCGACATCCGATGGTCTTTATACAGCATTTATTACAAGTTCTGATGGAAGTTCTGAAAAAGTTACATTTAATTTTGATGACGACTCTGAATATTTTATTCGCAAGAGGTTCAACACCAATCCTCAACTTGGAAATACTGGCGCAAACACTTTTTATCCTGCTGCCTCTGAAAAAGTTTATTGGCTTGGAGAGACTTTTGAGCAAAGTCTTAGAGAAGGAGTTAGTGGTTCTCTCACTGGTGGAGGTACTGATGTAACTTCTGCAGAAACACAAGCTGTTATGCTACCCATTGCTTCAGGCTCTTCAGCCGCTGGTCCCCAAGATATGACCGGAATTAACTATAACGAAGCGGTTGCTGGATGGTTTATCGGCCAAGACTTGGGGACAGCCACAAGTTATTCGCCAGAGTCTGCTACTAAGCTTTTCAGACTTCTTGGCCGCGGCCACGGTGAGTGGTTAAGCAAAAATTGCAAAGTTTCAATTTCAAAAATTCGCGCCTCCACAACGTCAAATACTGATTATGGAACGTTTTCTGTCTTAATACGAAGCTTAAGAGATACGGATAATAACGTTGTAATACTTGAAAGATTTGATAACCTTACGCTTGATCCAACATCACCAGACTACATCGCAAGAAGAATTGGTGATGTTTATCATGAGTGGGACGGCACAGCGAGAAGATTAAAGCAATATGGAGAATACCCAAATCAATCTAAATATGTTTATGTTGAGATGAACGACGAGATAGATCGCGGAGCCACTGACTCCCTGCTACTGCCATTCGGATACTATGGACCCCCCAAATTCACAGACATTCTAAGCTGGAGCGGTGTCACCGGATCGTCAGTGGACGGATATAATGCAATTAAAAATAGATATGTATATATCGATGGCTTAGTCGCTGGTGCCTCAGCTGATTTGGCCAGCGCAACAGATAGCTTCTTTACTTTGCTTTCTGGCGCTATTATGTCTGATTATCACGAAGCGACTATGACTGGTTCGCTTTTGTTTCCAAAAGTTAGGCTTAGACACTCGTCATCTGACGGAGGTCTTGCAGATCAAACTAACGCATACTTCGGAATGCGCACAACTAGAACGCAAACAAGCACCCGTGCCTCTAGCGATGTGGCTGATCCACATAGATTATGGCTTACATCATTGAATTCAGATCCGGTCGGCTCTACCATCGCTGGAGTGGATAGCTGGTGTTACATTTTCTCAATGGATGATATTGTTAAGGATACAGAGGCTGGTGGTTATTATTATAGCTCTGGATCCCGTGCAGGTGAAACAAGCTATACTGCAACAAGCACAAACACGTATAAAACCCTCATTGATGAAGATATTAATAGATTCACAGCTCCATTCTGGGGTGGCCACGATGCGGTAGATATTACTAAACCAGATCCATTTTATAATGATGGAATCGGTACCGCTGATATTTCAAGCTATACGTATCATACGATTAAGCGCGCTATTGATACTGTGGCAGATCCAGAGATGGTTGACATGAATGTGCTGACAATGCCCGGTCTGACCAAAGATGCACTAACAACACACATAATTAATGTTTGTGAGGAAAGAGCGGATTCTTTAGGTATAATTGATTTAGCAAACGTTTACATTCCTCCACACGAATCATATCAAAGCTCAAAATCTTCAAGAATAGGCACAACCCCAACTGCTGCAGCAACAGCGTTGCGAAATAGAAGATTAGACTCTAGCTATGGTTGCACTTTCTATCCATGGGTACAAACTCGCGACGAGCCAAGTGGCCAATTAGTTTGGATCCCGCCATCTGTTGCCATGCTAGGTGTTTTTGGAAGCTCACAGGCGGCTTCAGACGTTTGGTTTGCTCCTGCAGGATTCAATCGCGGAGGTCTATCCGATGGTGCCGCTGGTGTGTCGGTAGTCAATGTCACAGAAAGATTAACCTCTAAAGAGAGAGACATTCTTTATGAAAATAGAATCAATCCAATTGCCACCTTCCCATCAACAGGAATTGTGGTCTTTGGTCAAAAGACTCTTCAAGAGCGTCAAAGCGCTCTCGATAGAATTAACGTTAGGAGATTGGCTATCTACCTTAAGAAGCAGATTTCCATTCTTTCGACCAATGTATTATTTGAGCAGAATGTTCAAGCAACATGGACGAGATTCAAGGGACTAATAGAGCCTTTCTTGGCAAACGTTAAAGTTCAGTTCGGTATCACCGATTATCGTTTAATTCTTGATGATACCACAACAACACCAGATTTGGTTGATCAAAACATTATGTATGCCAAGATTATGGTTAAGCCCGCAAGAGCTATTGAGTTTATTGCAATTGATTTTGTCATTACATCGACAGGCGCATCTTTTGATGATTAAAAACGACAGAAGTACTAATTAAAATTATAGGAGTAACATAATATGCCATTCTGGACCGAAAGACACGAAAGCGGAACAACAGACCCAAAAAGAAAGTTTAGATTTACAGTTAGTTTTGACGGGATAAGTGATCCTGTTGGAAATGGAAGTGTGCTTTGGTATGCTAAGACCGTAACTAAGCCAGCATTTCAAATTTCAACAACGGAGCACAAGTATCTTAACCATACATTTTATTATCCTGGCTCTGTTACTTGGCAGGATATTAGTATTTCACTAGTTGACCCACAGTCTCCAGACGTGACCGTTACTCTTGCAAGAATTCTTGAAGAGTCTGGTTATGCACTCCCAGGGAATGCGGTTGAAGAAGCTTCTCTTGCAAGTATTTCTAAGGGAGGTTCTGTTGGCGCCCTTGGTCAGACTACTATAACACAGCTTAATGGTGATGGCGAGCCAATTGAAACATGGACTCTTTGGAATGCTTTTATTACTGAAGTTAAGTTTGGTGACTTAGAATATGGGTCCGATGACTTACTACAGCTAGATCTAACTCTTAAGTATGACTGGGCAAGAGTTGAAACTGCTGGCACTTCTGCGCTTGTAGGAGATAGTGCACAAGCAGCATTTAACATTGCTGGTAGTTAGTGTTATAATACAAAAACATATAATATAGAGGTGTATATTGTCAAGAAATAGAGATCGTCTGGGGAATCGTACCGTTCAGCATTCAGATCCGGCCCCCCAGCAAACTCAGCCGCAACAGGAGGCAGGATCATTTTCTTTTGTAGTTCCTACTGAGTTTGTAGAACTTCCATCAAAGGGTGCTTTTTATGCTGAAGGTCATCCGTTGCATAATCAAGAAACAATTGAAATCAAACACATGACCGCAAAAGAAGAGGACATGTTAACTTCTCAGGCTCTTCTTAAGAAAGGTCTTGCATTAGAAAGAGTCATTAACAGCATTATTGTTGATAAAAGAATTAATCCCGACTCTTTGTTAATAGGTGATAGAAACGCAATTATGGTTGCTGCTCGTATTTCTGGCTATGGCAGTGATTATACCACAAAGGTCTCATGCCCAAGTTGTTCGGAGACGCAAGAATATTCATTTGATCTTTTTGACGCACAAACTCACCATGGAGAATCTAATGACGATTTGTTAGTTGAATCTATTGGTGGTGGTCTTTTCTCAACGGTTTTGCCAAGAACAAAATTTGAAGTCGTTTTCAGACTTTTAGACGGAAGAGATGAGAAAACTCTTCTAACTCAAATCGATAACGCAAGAAAGAAGAACAAGGAAGAAAATGCTGTCACTCGTCAGCTAAAACTAATCACGGTATCTGTTAACGGTGATGACAGCCCACAAGCAGTCAATTATTTTGTTAACAATGTTCCTTCGATAGACTCTCATCATTTGCGGACTGCATTTACGTTAGCAACTCCAAATATTGATTTGTCCCAACATTTTACTTGTAACAAGTGCGGCTATGATGCTGAAATGGAGGTACCGCTGACTGCGGACTTTTTTTGGCCTAAGCGCTAATTACATGGAAAATGTATATGAACAATTCTTTTTTCTAAAATATTCTGGTGGCTGGTCTTTTAGCGAGGCCTATAACCTGCCGGTTGGTTTGCGCACTTGGTTTGTTAAAAGATTGGTTAAACAAATGGAAGATGAAAAAGAGGCAATAGAGCAAGCGTCGAAGGGCAATAACTCCGGACCCTCGCAACCACTAACAGCGCATAATCAGCCCAGACCACCATCAAATAAATTTTAAAAGGCTCTAAAGCAAGGCGTATGCCTTGCTTTTTTTGTGTAAAACTATTTAATATATAGTTCTGAGGATTTTTTATGGCCGACCCAAAAGAAGCTGCTTTACAAGAAAGAATAGCGAGTGCTGTTGAGAAAATCAATAAAGCAAAGCGTGATACTAAGAAAATCTCTCAAGAAATCAGAAATCTGGACAGAGAGGTTTTGGTTGAGCTTAGTAAGAGACAAGATCTTGAAAAAGATGTACAAGCTCAAATTCAACAACAGCTGGCTAACTTAAGACAAAGCGTTGATTATTATAAAGAATTAGTTAAAGATTCTCAAGAATATTTTGACAATGTTAAAGGGTTAGCCAACACAGCCGAAACAGTATCATTAAAATATGAGGCACAAAGAAGATTACTACAAGATCAGATTGCCTTAAATAAAAAGAAATTGGAAACCGGCAAGGAGATATCTGCCACTACCCAAAGTGAGCTAGCAGCCTACCAAGAACAGCTTAATGCGTTAACTAGAAAACAGTCTCGTCTTGAACAAATGCAGGGCACCCTTAAGCGGACTAATCTTGTAAATTCAAAATTCGTTCAAGGAACTTTAAAAATTTATGAGGCCTGGGCTGGCGACACGGGCTCTGTGACTCAAGGATTAAACTATACCACTGCTATTTTAACTGGTCCGCTTTTGCGTGGATTCCGATCGGTTTTCGGAACCATGTTCAGAGAAATTAAAAAATTATTTTTTGAAGTTGATAATGTTACAAACGCGTTTGAAAGACAAACTAACATGGGGGATCGCTTTACTGATGGTATGATTTCCAGCTATGAATCAGTACGCGGCCTTGGAATCGGAATGGAGGATTTATCAAAACAAACGGTCAGCTTAATTAATAACGTTACTGATTTTACAATGGTTAGTGCTGTCGCCGCTGAGAGAGTTAGGGACACCGGCGCCATGCTTGAAAGAGTTGGTGTTCAAGCTGATGATTTTTCAAAAGGCATTCAAAACTCCATGAAATTCTTTGGCCAAAGTATTATGGGCGCAGAACATACCGCACGACAGCTTCTTACAACTGCCAACGAGCTTGGGGTTACGCCACAGCAGATGGCTGCTGATTACGCTAGGGTTGGTGGTTCTCTAGCTAAACTTGGTAAAGAAGGTCCAAAAGCGTTTCAAGAATTAGCGCGTGTTTCTAAAATTACTGGCATGGAGATAGAAAAACTTGTTTCTCTAACTAGCAAATTCGACACATTTGAAGATGCTGCTACAATGACCGGTCAGTTAAACGCTGCTCTCGGTGGCAACTTTGTTAATGCCATGGATATGATGATGACTACAGATCCAGTCCAGCGATTTGAACAATTAAGAAATGCAATATCAAGCACTGGCTTGACATTCGATGATATGTCATATTATCAAAGACAATTTTTTGCTAACGCTATGGGCTTAAGCGATGTTGGTGATCTAGCCCTAATGATGTCTGGTAACATGGATATGATGGCTGGCGCAACTCAACAAAGTGCGGCGGATTATGAAGAATTGGCCAGACAAGCTGATGCAACAAATTCTATACAAGAAAAGTTTAACGCAGTTATGGCTCAGCTGGCTCCAGTCTTAGTAGAATTAATGGATGATTTTCATGCGTTATTTGATGAGATTAGAAACAATGAAGAACTCATAGCAAATCTTAGAAGAACTTTTGAAATTCTATCTACGGTGTTTCAAGTGGGAATTCACATCTTGGCGAATTATCCTGGAACAATTTTAATTGTTGCAGGTGCGATATTGCTTTTAGGAACGATATTTACGGTTTTAACTCTTCTTAAAATAAAAAATACTGCCGCAACCTTGGCAAGCATTCAAGCAGATATAGCTAAAATTGCGTCTAGTGAAGCTTTAAACGCAGCAATGGTAAAACAAGGCACAGTAATGAAGGTTCAAGGCAAAGGAGCCGGCGCCGGCGCCGTGGGATTAATGAAGTTTGCATTAGCCGTTTTAGCAATTGGTGCGGGAATTGGAATTGCTGCAGCGGGAATTGGTTATATGGCGCATGGATTTGCTGAATTATTTGAATCTATTGATACTGAAAAATTTGGTTTGATATCAAGAACTGTGACGGAGTTAACTGTTAATATTCCTGGTGCTGTTTTAGCATTTGGGTCTCTTTCGACCGCCATGGCTGGATTTGGCTTATCTTTAAGGCTTGTTCCTAGTGATCAATTGGGTTCAATCGCAAAATTCGCAGAGGCAATGTCAACTTTAGAGACAGACGAGCTTTCAAAAGTCGCAGATATGTTAAAAGAAATTGCCTCCGCGATGAAAGCAATACCTGAAAACAAAGCAATTGAACTTACACAAACTTTAAAGGCTGTTACTAGTGCGGCTAAAACCATGGAAACTGTTACATATAGTAAGCTTATTGTTGAAGAAATTAAGGTCGATAAAATGTCTAATGGAGGCGGTGGCGGCACATTTGGTAATGCAGGGCCAGGAGCAGATTTGGGAACAATCACTCTTGAGGTTGACAGTGACGCATTTGAGAATACTGGAATAAATCTTTCACTAGATAGTTTAGGCAATCTTGTGTGTAGTCAGGCAAGTGGTCGATAGTATGATTTATAAATTTAAATTAACAAAACAAAGGAAAAAAAATAATGCCCAACAACTATAATATTCACGACGAGGCGCTTTCTGAGGATCTACGAGGAAATGATGCTCAGGCTGGCTATATCGGAAGTACTCATGTGCTTAGCTCTGATAAAATAAAAATGAATAATTTTGTCGATTTAAGCGATCGAATGGCCTTTCAGGGCGCCCTCATCGAGATCAATAGCCTAGGCTCTCGACATATGGCAAGCTTCAAAGCTTATATTACTGCTTTTAATGAAAGTTTTAGCTGTGATTGGGCCACAGAAACAGTTTTTGGTAGAGCAGATCCTATACAAATGTTTAAACAAACAACAAGAAATTGCACATTAGGCTTTAAAATACCGTGTGCAACGCCGTCAGAGGCTTTTTTGGCAATGAACAGCATTGAACAGCTAAGAGCTTGCTTATATCCAAATTATGAATCTCACAATGATGCTTTAACAATTTCATCGAGCCCATTGGTGAGAATCAGCGTTCTCAATCCCACCATAATTAGTACTAGTGCCACTCTCAGTACTGATCCGATTAATTCCCCATACCTCAACAGCGGAACCCAGAGCACGGCCCGTAATTCAAGTTTGAATACGTATTCTGAGCTTTTCGATTCTGATACCACGTCAATTTGGCATAAAGGCGCCTTGGCTATAATTAAAAATATGCAAATAAATTATAATCTTGAAAACGCCGATATAGGTGTTTTTGAAGGCTATGAAGATCCCTTCGAGACCTCGAATTACATTGCAAAACAGTTTGATATTACTATTGATTTTACCATTATACATGAGGTTAATCCCGGCCGAATTAAGGGCTCAGGTGGCCGCTACGAAACAAATTATAGCCAATATAACATTGATATGCCAGGCTCGATAACCGCGGCTAATCAAGACCGTGTAGCTGCGAACCAAACTAGAGCTGATGCTGAGCGCGCAGAGGAGGAAGCAGCACAACAAGCCATAGAGGAACAGCAACAAGCAGGTTTTTTCAGAACGATGGTTCAAGATTTTAGAACAAATCGCAGTGAGCGTCGAGGTGCAGAAGCTGCTGCTGCAACCGAACGTGATCGCCAGGAGGCTCAAGCGGCGTCACTTCTGGCTCAACAAATTCGCGCAGAGAGGATCTATAGCTACCGCTCTGAGCGTGCTTACTATGCCTCAATTCCTCTGGGCACAACTGGCAGAAGTCCACCACCCAGATTTTATGAGGCTTATGGTGACCTAATAGAAGAAGGCATATCATATGGCCCCAATGTACCCAATCCCCGCCCCAGCCATCTAGATTAAGGAAGTTAAAAAATGCCAAGATATAAAGGCCAAAAAGTATTAACAAATAAATTAAGATTTTATAAATTTTTGAGAAAAATGCGCGACAACAACGGTGCGATTGAGCACTACGCTACTCCATATTTAAAAAATCCATCTGTATTTGAACGCGCATCTGTGGCAACTACAAATCATGTTTGGAGTTACGGTGACCGGTATTACAATCTTTCAAAACAATATTATAATTCTACCACATATTGGTGGGTAATAGCATGGTGGAATGCAAGACCTACAGAGGGCCATGTTAGGCCGGGAGATGTAATAGTTATTCCACTAAACTTAGAAACAGCATTAGAAGTATTAGGGAGCTACTAAAATGGCACTTCCATTAGCAGTAGCCTGGGCTGTCACAGTAGGCGCCACCGCAATTGGTGGCTATACTTGGTATGTTACTAATCCTGTAGGAACATTCATGTCCGCTGAGCAATCAACGGCATTGGATAATTTTAATAGAGAAGTAAATGGCTTGCATGTCCATCAAAGGCTCGAAGCTGCCTTTGCAAATGCTCGTCCTGGAATTGAGGCTTGTGCTAGAACTTTTGCTGAAGCTGCTAACGATTTGATAGAATTTTGCGAAGAGCTTCGGGCAAATACTCAATTGATGAGTAACTATGGTGGCGTCACGAGCTACGGTCACCGTGCCGCTACCTCAAACATGATATACGAAGCTCACCATGGATTGGATCCTTCTGATTGGAGCAAAAGAAACATATTACAGTTTACAACCACCGGCTATCAAAGTTTTTTAAAAGCGTCTGATATGTTTGTTGCAGGAAGTGGATATGTTGAGGGCCGCGGCCCAGACGCCAGATCAGATGGCAGAACCCTGTGGAATGGCACCGCTCCCCCTCCGGAAGATGGCTTAACTTGGGCCCTTGATGATGACTTTGTTATTCCAGGATATATTAATTACAGACAGTACGCTACCTGGACTAGAACCGGCGGTTGGTCCGCTGGTGCACCCACTGGTGGATCGTTAAGTTATGGATATGCTGAAATATATTCACTTGAAGAAAGTGGCGGTTATTTTTATCCATACGGTGTAATTTATAACGCAGCAAATGATGCTGATAGATATCAGCATTTTACAGATAAGGGGTACCCTCAACCTGAAGTGGCCGATGCAAGAGATTCAGACGGTTATTTATGGGGCGGTCAACGCGGCGCCACCAAAGGAGTGAGTGAAGGCTGGAGTGTTTTTGCTCCATTGGCTCCAGGCGCCACGGCTAACCCTGATATTGACGACACCGGCTCCGGCCCCGGCGCCGGAGGCATTGTCGGGACGGGTCGCGACAATTTATCTTGGACTCAATCAACGCACGGTTGGGATATGGATTTAGTTAAAGCAGTATGTTATAAAAACCTTCTTAATTATTATGTTTCAATAATTAGTGGCCAATGCTATTGGCTTGGTTCATTTGATGCCGAAAGCTTAACGGGCTATCAAACTAGCACAGATAGAGGCCTTACTACTTTGGAAAATATTTTAAAACTTGCCACTGACCGATACAGCCTTTTTGATGATCAAAATCTTTTCGTATTAGAGCGAGGATGGGCCGATCCAGAAGCGACTCGAACCGCCGACGGCCCAACCTGGGATCTAGACAGGGTTCGAACCATATTTCAAACCAACATGTTTCGTACTTGGGATGTGGGGGGCGGACGAGGTGGTGTGATCAAAAGACGCGCTCTTTTAAATGAAGATAATTGGATTTTTAGTAAAGCATTTGAAATTTTAGGTCTCCTTGAGGCTCTGCCACTTGAGGGCCTTGACCAACCGAATTTTCTTGCCATAAGAAATTTTTTATCAGATGTGCAGGCGGAAAAAGGAAGATGTTTGCGAGCATTACGATGTATTAGGGATGAATGGGAAAACAATGTAGAAGCTGAACTAGATGCGATTGCAGCTGAACTACAAGCAATCGCAGATAGATACAGCACTGTGCTCACGATTGATGTTGGGGAGGGTGTTCGCCAACAACAAGAATATATTTTAACTGATCTAAACCAATTAATTGCCGATCACGATCGTTTATTAAACTTGCACTATACGCGAAATCCAGATAAACTATTTTTTAAAGAGCAGTGTTATTTATTAAGTTTTGTGCAGCAAATTGCATCATTTAAAAAAGAATATATTGATGTTTATAAACGATCTTGGCTTATGCCCTACCCTGGAAATCACGCCTGGGGAGACAGGGGATTTGAGGTTGATGTTCCTACATATCTATCAGATCATGAGGAACTCCGAAACTATTTCGATGACACTATGGAAGATGCGCATGGAAACACAAGAACCGATTCTCTAAAAATAAAAAAATTATTACCTTATGTTGGGTATACAGCAGACTACGCAGAAAAATATGGGGTCCAAGAATATAATGCCTCACTATTGATAGACGGTGATCCGTATGGATTTATAAACAAGTTGCTCATGAGTCAATTTCAAACGCCACTTATGAATATACCGCACAATGTTTTATCCCTTCTTCAACCATATGTTCGACTTTTTAAAGTTGAATACGACGAAAATGGTAACGAATCTGATACAGAAATTACATTTAATTCCGTTCGCGATGGTCCTGATTCACTCGGCGGCACAGAAGCTTATTTGTTTAAAAACAATCGACTAAGAAATACAGGTGTTGGTCTTAAAGAATTTAGGTTTACTTACGACGGAAATAATCCATTCGGAATTAAGAAAAGCATTAAGGGCACTTTAAAGATATTTTCCAATACCTTTGATGAGCTTCTAATCGAAAGAACAAGCCCAGGTGGAAATCGCTATCGTTATGTGGATCTAGCTCTTAAAACATTTAATAATGATAGCGGCCAAATGAGAGAGGTTGTTAGAGAAAATATTGAACTTTCAAAGTTAAATTTTCGACTTAAAGCAATGGTCGGGTGGAGCCCGCCAGACAATGCAATATTACAAAGGATGAATCTTAGTGAGTCTGAAGCAAACAGCTTAAGAGAGTCATTGTTCGACACAATTGTAACTCTTAATTTAGTCCCCACTGTACATGATTTTGAAATTGATGAGCTGGGCCGTGTTAATTTTAACATAGATTATCTTGCCTGGATTGAAGAATTTTATGATCAGGCTCAATTTAATGTGTTTTCAAATGCTGAAATATCTGCTCGTCGTATTATGAGAGAGTTGACTATGGAATATTATCAAGAGAAGTGCGACAGAGACGCAAATACGGCGCTAGAGGAGATTAAAAAACAATATGCAATCCAAGCAGACGACGATTTAGCTGAAGCAATTTCAACACTTATGGACAAAATGATAAGACTTGATAGAATCTATTATATCAACATTAGCACTGAAGCAATTAAAGATTTTGTAAGTTTAGGTCCTTTTTCTGAACAAACCACAATTGGTCAATTTGAGGGCATGGGATCTTTGAAAGAGAGCGTGGGTAGACAAATAGGGATCCTCGATGATACCCAGGGCACATATGTTGAAAACCTTCGTGGTGCGATAAGCGATTCAATGGATGTTTACAGGCAAAGAAATAGAGCTGATGATTGGGCAGAAAACCACAGAGCCGTCGCCTCCGCACTAGTTCACTTAAATCCCAAAAAAGCAGTATTATCATATTTTTATATATCGGATCTTGTTGACACTTTGTTGGCAAATATCGAAGAGGAATTAATTGAGATTCACGAAGAATTAAGAGCGGCCTCACGAAACCGTGCAGCAGCAGGGGCCATAAACCATGATGATTTGGAATCCAAGCTTGAGGAATACAGAGATTATGAAAAAATATTCCGCAAAATTAGAATTATATTGGGACCATTAGAACTAACAAACCCGCAAGGAGATAATGGGTTTGTTAACTTGGGAGACATTCCCATATCTGTTAAATACTTTTTTGAGTGGCTAACAAGTACTATGTTAGCAAAAGAAGAAGTTTTTTACTCATTATCCGGTTTTATGAACGATTTAATTAATGATCTAATTAATAAGTTTTTAAATAATAATTTATGCTTTTCATACAATATAAAACAATTTGTAAGATTAAATCAAGCATCAATTACGGGACCTCAAGACATAGAATATAGAAATAACCCTAGTCGTAATATTGAGGGGGGTTTTGTCAAAGATCCAATAACTGTGGCATATCAAAATAATGGAATAGTACGCACATACGTTGATGACAACACTGTTCTTGAAAGACCACTTTTAAGAGATAAGGGTACTCCATCTGCACGAGTAAGAACTGCTGCACGAGATGAAGTTAATTATATGGTCTACTTTGTTGGCCAAACTTTTCCAGCCAACACATTAAGAGGTAACAAAGCGGCTGACGAGGGAATTGGCATTTATCATTATCAAATTGGTAGAGATAGGGGCCTTGTGAAAGACATCAAATTGAGCAAAACTAGCACCCCTGGACTACAAGAAGTCAGATTTGAACAACAAGGATATCAAGGCCTGGAGCAATTACGCGTCGTTTATGATGCTAAAATAGAGGGCTATGCTAACACAAACACTTTTCCTGGAAGCTATATTTTTGTTGACCCATTTGGCTATTCACCCAGTTTAGGAAACATTGAGGGTTCTGATTATGATTTAACAAAATATGGTGTTGGTGGGTATTATATGATCATTCGCTCAACCCACATATTTGGCCCCGGCACAGCTAAAAGCACAATTGAGGCAAAGTGGGTCAATCAACTTTATGAGAGAGAAAGTGCCAATAACGAGACAGTCGATGAATATTATGGAACTGAAGATGAAACTGGCATTGACTGTAGTCGATTCTTGGACAGAATTTCCGCTGCAACCAGAAGGCGCGATTAGGGCACGCAATAGTTTTTCAAAAAGGAGTTAAACATGATAGAGAACGACAATCAACTTCGATTAATACAAAATAATTTTGACCGGACGCATGATGTTTTTTACAAAAAAGCAGTATACGAAAAAATGGTTAGTGAACAATCAGCTTTAAATGTTAAAAATTTTAATTATGGAGAATTTATATTTTATGGAAGAATGAATATGGATCACATACCAGTTTCAATGATCAATCCAAGAAACTTAGGTGTTTTTAAAAAGAGTAAAAGCAAAGAACGACCCCAAAGAGCTTTCAATTTTGTAGTTAGGGTCTTTGAAGCAATGGCAGCGCAATTTGATAAAGATGCTATGCAGGAAAAAATTTCACCAAACGAAAAATACTTATCAAATTTATCTGTTCACAAGGGCTATGACAGTCCATTAACGCGTTACAGAAATTACAAGGAAACCTACTTTGAAGAAATTGCGCTTTCAATTAAGTCCTCAGTTCGACCGGAAAATTTAACAAATATGACGCAGTTTTTAACCGTTTTAGAAAATGAAATATTTAAAACTGTATCAGAAGTGCCTTTTACATATCCAAGCTTTATTAAAAGTAGATTTTGTGATATAATGTGCACAGGATTAGCGATTGAAATTGCAGATTTAAGATACTCTAACGATCTTGCTAAGGTTGAAAATTTTATACATAACCGAAATTGGGCGTACTTTGTAAATGCATGCAATTCTTATGGTTTTATGATAGATAAGAGGTACCCTTGGCGATTAGTCGCTGATATTAATTCAGATATAATGATTACAGAAGCTAACAAAGATGTTTCAATATATATAGGAGGATATCCTTTAATAGAATTAGGCTACTCTTTTGCAACTAATACATACCTTTCAACAATAATTGATGACATTTTACACCTTTATAACCTATGTGTAAGTCCTCAATATCTTGAAAGAAAACATTGCGATAATGGAAAAATTGTGCAAACAACTAAAAGACCAAAAAAATATACCAAGCTAACATTTTTTGACGATATTTCAGAAGAAAGCTTATTAAGATTTTATATGAGAATGCGGATCCATGAACAAAAGCCGGAAATGCCAGATAATGAGAGAGAAAAATTAATAAAAGATTGCTTAAGGTTACGCGAGTCTAAGGGTGGATTGTCAGCGCCGTTAACAATTTTTGAAAAAATTATATCATCCACTATTGACAAAAACGGCTCTTTCGATTATCATAGAAAACATTATGATGCGTTTTTACGAAAAGCTTTTGAAGATGAAAGAATCCCAGCCATTACTATTGATACAGGCGCCGCTGGTGGAGGTGGTTATTGATATTCCAAGCGCTTGACGATAAGTCAGAATGTGTTGGAATTTATACAGATGGCAAGCTGTCGTTTGATAATTTTCCAGATAATTTAACAAAAACATGGCGCTATAGTGCCTCTATTACGGACCCAGCGATAGAGTATGCCTGGATACGTGCGGGAGGGCGTAATATTGCCGATTGCTGCCCAGAAGATTTATGTAATGAACTTCAGGCTACAATTAGAAAAATGAAGGCTTATTTGAAGTCTTTTAAAATTGCCAAAGTTAATATGGCCGATCATTGCGTGTTTGATTTAATACCGCACGATTTTCTTACTCAGTTCTGCGAAATCAAAAACAAGATTACAGAGCATGTATTTGAAACTTATGAAAAACCAAATAATTATGATCACTTAGATTCAGTATATAAGCTGCTTCACAAAATTCGCTACCAGAAGCTTAATCTCAACAGCGAAGATTGTAAACACTTATTTTATTCATCGATGAATCGCCAAAAAATTCAAGAGCTAACCAAGAATTATAACCGTATCGACTACAACATGTTCGGAACAATCACAGGAAGGTTAACAACACATCCAGAGTCCTTTCCCGTGCTTACATTAAAAAAGGATTTGCGGCGTATAATCAAGCCCCATAATGATTTGATGATGAGCCTTGATTATAACGGCGCTGAAATTCGCACACTGCTAGATTTATGTGGACAAGATCAGCCCGAATATGACATTCATGAATGGAACGTTCAGAACGTTATTAAAGATATGCAAATGACGCGTGAAGAAGCCAAATTGTATTTTTTTGCGTGGCTCTATAATCCAGAATCAAACGATATTGAATCAGAATATTATGATCGTGAAAAAGTTCTTGACAAACATTATAAAGACGGGTATATTCATACACCATATGGTCGTAAAATCAAGGTGGAGCAGAGGAAGGCATTGAACTATTTAATACAAAGCACAACCGCGGATCGTGTATTGGAAAAAGCTGTTTTAATAGACAAAATGCTTGAGGGTAAAAAGTCATTTATTTCTCACATTGTTCACGATGAGATAGTCATTGATTATGCTGATAAAGATCGCGATATTGTGATTGGGATTCGTGATGTTTTTGAAGATGGCTATGTCGCTAATTTACGGGCTGGAAAAGACTATTATAATTTAAACGAGATAAAACTGTGATATCAATTATAGGCCTAGGATCTGCCGCATCAAAAATTGCAGAAAAATTTAAACAAACGAAGAACTATAATGTTTACATGATGAACAGTAGTGTTCAAAAAAGATCAAAATATAAGTTCAAGCTTAAATCTTATGGAGATCCGGAACAATACGAAAAAAATATACCAGACGTAAGTAAGTTCTTTGCCAACCTTGACGAAAACGTACAATTTATTATTGTCGGTTCTTCATATAGTTCGAACTATTCCTTGGGCATTTTAGAGCAGATCAAAGATAAAAAGATTGATATTTTTTATATTTGCCCTGACTCTGATTTGATGACAGGAGTGCCAAAACTTGTTGACAAAGCAGTGTTTAGTGTTTTACAACAATATACCAGATCAGGCCTGCTTAAAAGCTTCACTGTGCTTTCAAATGTTATGATAGAGAAATCATTAGGAGATATACCTATCAAGCTGTATTATGACAAAATTAATGAATCAATTTTTTCTACGATTCATTATGTTAATTATTTTAGTCATGCAGAGCCAGAAATCGGCATGACATCAAAGCCGCTTGAAATCAATCGCATTAGAACATATGGTGCTGTAAACATAAAAAATTTAGAAGAAAATTGGTTTTATGAGCTTGACATGTCCCGCGACATATGTTATTATTTATGTATCAATAGAGAAAGACTAGAAAAAGAAGGAGGATTGCACAAGAAAATTGTCGACATGCTTAAAGAGAAGCCTCGTAATGCATTTCGTAAAATTTCTTATGCAATTTATGAAACAGAATATCAAGATTTTGGGCTCTGCGTTGCCCACACTAACGCAATACAACAATACGCTTGACAAGCTACGTTGAGTGTTATACAATAGAAATCAAGGAAAGCTTGATTTACTTTACCCAACAAATAGGAGAAATTAAAATGGGAATTGATATGGAACTGATGCGACGAAAGCTCGCATCCCTTCGCGGCGAAGGAAACAAGGATGC
>MDSV01221289.1_pt1 | contig 22792 bp, 17 predicted proteins | sample 810851 | NCBI WGS metagenome assembly MDSV01 (sample SAMN05326640, study PRJNA326480) | marine metagenome | isolation source: seawater | place: Atlantic Ocean: North East | collected 2012 | reverse complement strand
GGTCAGAATCAGCGTGGTCGTCATGTCTGATCAAATTTCAATGCCCATGAAGCTCATGAACGCGATGCCCATGAGTCCAGTGATGATGAATGTGATGCCCAAACCGCGGAGTGGCGCAGGCACGTGTGAGTAACGGATCTTTTCGCGGATGGCCGCGATGGCCACGATGGCGAGCCACCATCCCACGCCGCTGCCCAAACCGAAGACCGTGGCCTCCCCGATGCTCGGGTACTGGCGGTCTTGCATGAAGAGCGCACCACCGAGGATGGAGCAGTTCACCGCGATGAGCGGCAAGAAGATGCCGAGGGCGCCGTACAGCGCAGGCGCAAACTTCTCGACAATCATTTCCACGAGCTGCACCATCGATGCGATGACCGCGATGAACATGATGAAGCTGAGGAAGCTCAAGTCAACATTGGCGTAATCGGGGTTCAGCCACGCCAGCGCGCCTTCTTTGAGGACGTAGTTCTCGAGAAGGTAGTTGATTGGCACGGTGATGCCCAACACGAAGATCACCGCGAGACCGAGGCCGTTGGCGGTTTTGACAGTTTTGGACACCGCGAGGTATGAACACATGCCCAGGAAGTAGGCGAAGATCATGTTCTCGATGAAGATGCCCTTCACGAAGATGCTTAGGTATTCCATGTCTTAGTTTTCTTCGATCAGTGCCTGGTTGCGGCTGCGTTGAATCCAAATGATGAGACCCACCGTGATCAAGGCCATCGGAGGCAAAATCATCAAGTTGTTGTTCTCGTAAAATCCTCCTTCAGAAATGAACCAGCTTGTGGGCAAGAACTTCACTTGGCCCATGCCGGGGAGCGAGATGGCCCCGCTTCCGAAGATTTCGCGAACGATGGAGACCACGAGGAGAATCCACGCGTAGCCCATCGCGTTGCCGATGGCATCGAGGAGCGACGGTCCAGGCTTGTTGCCCAACGCAAACGCCTCGAGGCGGCCCATGATGATGCAGTTCGTGATGATCAGTCCGACAAAGACGGAGAGCTTCTCGCTGATGTCTGGCTGGAAGGCCTTCAGCACCTGATCCACGATGATCACTAGCGACGCCACGACCACGAGCTGCACGATGATGCGAATGCGGTCTGGGACGAGGTTGCGAAGCAGCGAAATGATGACGTTTCCGCCAATCATCACAAAAAGCACAGAAAGGCTCATGATGACGGCCTGCTGGAGCTGCACAGTGATCGCCAGCGCCGAGCAAATGCCCAACACTTGAACCGTGATGGGGTTGCTGTCGTCCAAGGGATCTTTCAGGAGTTTGCGGTTCTTCTTGCTGAACAAGCTCTCGCGCTTGGTCTCGACCGCGGTGTTGGTGTCAGTGCTCATCGTTGCGCGCGTTGTTCGTTGTTGAAGTACTTCAAGTAGATGCCCATGGTGCGGTTGAGCATTTCATCCACGCCTTTTGACGTGATGGTGCCGCCGGTGATGCCGTCCACGCTGTGCTCGTTGGTCACGGCGCCTCCCTTCAACACGGAGAAGTAGGTTGGCCCCACATCTGCGAGGGTCTTGCCTTCGAATTTCACGGTGAAGAAGTCTTCTTTGATTTCGGCACCAAGACCTGGCGTCTCCGTCTTGTGGTCAAACTTGGCGCCGTAGATGGTCTGCATGTCGCCTTCGAGCGCCACGTAGCCCCAAATCGGACCCCACAGTCCTGAACCCACCATGGGAACGACGTAGTAGGTCTCGCCTTCCTTTTGACATTCGAAGACAGGAAAGTTTAAGTCGTCCGCGTTGCCCCATGTGAGGTCACCCTTGGCAGGCTTGTGCGAACGGTAGTCCTTCTTGATGTCAATGTTGAAGGGGTCGGTCGCGTCGGTCGCGTTCACCTCTCCCTGCTTCACCGCCACTTGGGTTCCGGAGGCGTTGATGGACACACGTGAGGTCACGTACTCTGCAAAGAGCTCCTTCGCGTTGTCCCGTTGCGCGTCCACCTTGATGGCACCGAGGATGTTCATCATTTTCTTGTCAGCTGCGTTGGCTTGCTGGAGAGGCTTCAGCGAAATCGCCGTGGCCGCAAGGGCCGTCCCCACCACCACCACCATCACAATGGCAAAGCCAAAGGTGTAGCCGGTTCCGTTTTTGTTGATCGCCATGAGGATTGTCTTGATCGTTGGTGTTTCAGGTTACGCTGCAGCCACGGTCAGGCGCTTTTCACGGCGCTTGATGTTGCCTTCGATGACATAGTGGTCAATGAGCGGTGCCATGACATTCATGAAGAGAATGGCCATCATGACGCCTTCTGGGTAGGCTGGGTTGAAGACCCGAATCATGATGCTGAACAAGCCGCCAAAGAAGCCGTACCAGAGCTTGCCCCTGTTGGTTTGGGCAGCACTCACGGGGTCGGTGGCCATGAATACCATGCCAAACATGAACCCGCCCATCACCACCTGGTGAATGGGGCTGATGGTCATGTAGGCATTGGCGCCGATGAGGTTGAACAAGAAGCCCATCACGAGGCCGCCCGCGAGGAACGACGAGATGATGCGCCAGCTGCCAATGCCGGTCCAAATGAGAATCGCCGCGCCAATCAAGCAGGCCAACCCAGACGTCTCACCCACCGAGCCTGGAATCAAGCCCAAGAAGCAGTTGCTAAGGGAGAACATCCCTCCTTCCGCGAACATGGACATGGTCGCAACACTGGCCTCGGAGGCCGCCGTTCCAACAGTGCCTGCGAGATGGCCCAAGGCCGTCGCGCCGGTGTAGCCGTCGACCAGCATGCCGCCAGACTTGCTCATGGCCACGTCGTGGATCCAAATCTCACCGCTCAATTGCTTGGGGTATGCGAAGAACAAGAACGCACGCGCCGTGAGTGCCACGTTCAAAATGTTCATGCCCGTACCTCCAAAGACCTCCTTGGCCACCACAACCGCGAAAGCCACGGCCAAGGCCACCATCCAAAGAGGCACGTCCACAGGCATGATGAGCGGAATCAACATGCCCGACACGAGGTAGCCCTCGTTGATGCTGTGCCCGCGCATTCCCGCAAACAGGAATTCAATGCCGAGACCAACGCCGTAGCTCACCACAACGAGTGGAATGACTTTCCATGCCCCCACCATCACGTTGGCGATGAGGTCCGAGGATGCGCCCAAGCTCAAGTGGTACTGGTGTCCGATGTTCCACATGCCAAACAACAGGCAGGGAATCATGGCCACGATCACCAAGAACATGGTGCGCTTCAGGTCGATGCCGTCTCGGATGTGCGCGCCGCTGTGCGTCACGTGGCCGGGGGTAAAGGCAAACGTTTCAAGGGAGTCAAACACCACCCAAAAGCGCGACAGGCTGCCGCCCTCTTCGAAGTGAGGCTTGACCGATTGAAGGAGATTGTGAATGGTTTTCATCGTAATCTGATTCTTGCGTTCTGTTCCGATTGGATCAACCGAGTTCCACTTTCAATGCATCCAAACCGTCGCGCACGATGGATTGAACAGGAATTTTCGAGGTGCACACAAACTCGCACAAGGCGAAGTCCTCGGGGGCCACTTCGTAGATGCCGAGCTTTTCCATCGCATCGATGTCGTTCACCATGATGCTCTTGATCAGGTGTACGGGGAAGATGTCGAAGGGGAACACCGCTTCGTACTGGCCACTGACCACAAACGCGCGGTCTTCGCCGTTTTGGTTGGTGTCCAAGGTGTACTGCTTCTTCTTGGGCATGAGCCACGTGGGGTACGCACGACTCATGGAGAACTTGTTGAGACCTGGGCTGAGCCAGCCTTCCGTCAACAAGAATTTGGGGTCGTGGCCTTCTGGCAAAGCGACCACTTGCGTGGCGAACGTGCCGAGGTGGCCCTCCGTCCCCGCATTGGTTCCCGTCAAGACGCTGCCGCTGATGACGCGTGCGCCCTCGTTGGCGGAAACGCCGAGGTCGCTGAGCTTCGCGCCTGCCATCGTGCGGACGTGACGCGGGTCGTTCATTTCAGATCCCCCCAATGCAACCACGCGCGCCGCATTGTATTGGCCTGTGCGGAGGAAGCTTCCGAGGTTGATCACGTCTTGCAGCCCCATGGTCCACAACACCTCGCCTTTGTTGATCGGCGCCGTGTGGTGGATCTGCACGCCGACGTTGCCGGCGGGGTGTGGTCCTGCGAATCCAGTGAGGGTGCAGCCCTTCAGCGCACCAAGGGTATTGTCTCCGGAACGGGTTCCCACATGCACACCACCTTCGCCAGCCAACACGCCAAGCGCATCGATGCCACACTGAAGGTCGTCCATGCGTCCTTCCACCACAACGCCAGTATCCGCAGACAAGGGCGCCGAATCGAATCCGCTCACGTAAATGGCGCGAGGGGTGTCGGCGGGGTTGGCGAGTACGTCAAAGGGGCGTTGGCGCATCGTGGCGAATGCACCGCCAGCGGCCATGTGCGCGACCAAGGCGTCGCGGTCACCCCCACCCCATGGACCGAAATCCTTGGCTGTGCCTGCGCCGTCCGACTCCACGGTCACGGCGAGGATGCGGCGCTTGGCGCCGCGCACCACCTCTTTGACGGTGCCCGAAAGGGGGCTCGCGAACATCACTGAGGTGAAAGTCTTGTCGTAGAACAGGGCGTCGCCGGCCTGGACTTGGGCTCCCTCCTTGACAGCCAGTTTGGGCGTCAAACCAGGGAAGTCGGTCGGCTGAATGGCGACCACCTTGGGTCGTGGTGCATCACCACATTGAAGAGAGGGTTCACCCGTCAAGCGGATGTCGACTCCCTTTTTGATTCGTAAGGTGTTGGACATGTCCAAAGGTTTTCGGGGCGCAAAGGTAGACCCGCAAAGCAAAGGAACGGCGCAAAACCCCGTCAGATTTGTCCACGGTCGCAAAGGGAAATCGTGAAAGGATTTCCGACGAACTTTGGGGCATGACTTGGTTCAAAGGCTTTGAATGTGGTTTGCTGGTCGCCTTCTTGGCCTGCCAGGCCACCTCATGGGGACAGGACGGGCGTTTCCCCGCGCTTCCCGCGGATGACCCCGCTGTGGCGACCGTGCTGTTTCACCCCGCCGGACAGCCCTTGGCCCCCCCTGTTGTGCCGCTCGACCAAGGCATGCTGGAATTGCGCCTGGACGACTTGTCGGGCGACTACACAGCGTGGGAGATTCGCGTGAGGCATTGCGACCGCTTTTGGGCACCCTCAGACCTGCACCCCAGCGAGTACATTCAAGGATTTTACAGCACGCCGATGGAGGACGACGAGGCCAGTTTCGGCACCAAGGTGGATTTTACCCATCACAGCTTGCGGTTGCCCAACGCCGATTTGGCATGGACGCGCAGCGGCAACTACCTCCTCGAGGTGTTCGACCCCTACGCCCCGGAGCGGGTGGTGGCCGCGCGGCGTTTCGTGGTCTTCGAAGACCTCTGCCGTGTCGAAGCCCAAACCGGCGAACCCAACGACCTCGCACTGCGTCGTTCCCACCAAGAGGTCCATTTCTCCGTGTTTGAAGACAACTACTCCCTCTCCGATCCCTACGACCGATTGCACGTCAGCGTCGTGCCCAATTGGCGATGGGATCGCGCCATGGCAGGGCTACAACCCCGATTCATCAAGGGGTCTGAAATCGATTTCCAACGTTCGGGACACGTCTTCGAAGGAGGAAACACGCACCGATTCGCCGACTTGAAGAGCCTCGAATTCACGGCCCGTGGCGTGGCGAGGCTCGAAGAGCGTGCAGACCACTTCTATTTCTATTTGGACACCGACGAGCGGCGCACGTTTGACTACTTCGGCGGAGGCGAGGACATTCACGGGGCCATGGTCACGCACAACGACCGCCTCAATCCCTACACCGGCAGCGATTACGTCTGGGTGCATTGGCGCCTCGACACCAAACACCCGCTGGTCGACCGCGAGGTGTTCTTGGTGGGTGCGATGTCCCAACACCGTTGTTTGCCCGAATTCCAAATGACGTACGACGCCGCACAGGGCCTGTACACGCACCGACACCTTTTGAAACAGGGCTATTACAACTACCACTATGTGGTGCGCGAAGAAGGAAGCCCCGACGGCGACCCCGGCGAACTTCGCGATTTGGAGGGCTCGCACTTCCAAACCGACAACCTCTACACCCTCGTCGTCCACTACGAAGATTGGGACGGCTACGACCGGGTGATCGGCCTCGCACAATGGGAATCGAATCCCTGACAACAACATGACGAAAAACACTCCCCTGCGCATCTGGATCACCGGCGCCTCGAGCGGCATCGGACAAGCATGCGCCTTGACGTTGGCCGAGGCAGGCCATCAAATTTGGGCTTCAGCGAGAAGCACGGACAAACTTGAGGCGCTCGGCCAACAAGCCGCAGCCGCTCCCGGCACCATTCAACCTCACCCATGCGACGTCACCTCCCCTGAGAGTGTGGTCGCCTGTGCACAGGCCATGACCCAGGCCTGGGGGGGAATGGATGTGGTCATCCCAAACGCGGGCATCGGCTACTTCAACCCCCTCCAAGAGGCGCCGCTCGAAGAGTGGCACGCGATGATTGACGTCAACATCTCCGGCGTGCTGTCAACGTTGCACGCCGCCCTGCCCTCGCTTCTCGAAAACAAGGGGCATGTCATCAACATTGGCTCTTTGGCCGCGCGAAACGTCTTCCCCAACAGCGGCGTGTACTGCGCCACAAAGCATGCGGTGCTCGCCTTGTCGGAATCGCTGCGGACCGAATTTCGCAACGACCTCGCCGTGACCACCATCAACCCTGGGGCCGTCAATACGCCTTTCATCGACCGCACCACCAACGAGGAGCTTCGGGCCAATTACCGACCTCAGTTTGACGACGGCATGGAAGCCACGTACGTGGCCGATGCGGTGTTGTTTGCGGTGGAAAGTCGGGGGCGCGGGGTGGTTAGCGAACTGACGATTCGCCCAGACCGACGCTGAATCAAATCGAAATACAATTTATTGATTATAAATTACATATGCTTTTTTACCTCCTCCAAAGGTTGGGGTGGTCTTGAACGCAACATGTTGGTGATGGCCCGGTGGATGCGCGATGCAGGACATCGTGTGGAAGTCGCCGTTCCTGTAGGGTCTCAATCGTGGCTACAAGGCCTCGAATGGGGGCTGTCGCTGACCCCAGCTCCGGACGTGTTGTCAAGATCGTTGAGGGTCCAAGCATCAACTTGGATCCCGCGGAAACGATGTGACGTTCTTTGGATTCGAGACCGGCGCGATTTGGCCTTCGCTGGACGCGTCTCGCGCAACTTGGGGGCCGCGCTGGTCATGCAGCAAGCCATGCAAATCCCGCGCGCCAAAAAAGCGCCTTGGCATTGGCTGCGCTACCGTCGCGTGGACGCTTGGGTTTGTGGGCTTCAGCAACTCAAAGCCGAGTGTTTGGCGCGCACCCCAATCGACGAGGCGCGCTGCCATGTGCTGCCTTTGCCGCTGGATGACCGATGGTTTGCCCCCGCCGAGGTCAGAAGCGCCTTCCGGGAGGCCCTTGAATTGCCTGAAGGCGCTTGGCTGGTGGGCACAGTGGGACGACTGGACCCCAAAAAGGGACAGCGAACAGCCCTCCAAGCCCTGGCCCACCTGCCTGAACATGTGCATTGGCTCTTCGTGGGAGACAACACCGTGGACAACGACCGTGACGAACGTGCCGCGCTTGTCGAGCGCGCGCAATCCCTCGGCGTCGCAGACCGCGCTCATTTTTTCAACGCCCGAGCCGATGTGCTGCCGGTGTACGACGCGTTGGACGCCTTCGTCATGACGAGCGATGCCGAAACCATTGGGACCGTCACCCTCGAAGCCTTGGCACGCGAAGTGCCCGTCATTGGGACCGATGCCGGCGGAACGCCTGAGCTTTTGGATGCCGGGTGCGGTCAACTTGTGCCGCCGCGCAACGCGGAGGCCTTGGCCGAAGCCGTCATCGTCCTGAAGCAGGAAGCCCCTGAGGCCTTGGCGGTGCGGAAACGAAAGGGCCGAGACTACGCTGCAAGATGCCGTCCATCCCAGTTGATTCCCGCCTGGGAGGAATTGCTTGCTTCGCTCGTGGAGTCGGGGCGGAAAGCGTAATTTTGGGCCTTCCATGAGTGCCGCGATCCAACAGCAAATCGAACGTCGACGAACGTTCGCCATCATCTCCCACCCTGATGCAGGGAAAACCACCTTGACAGAGAAGTTTCTGCTGTTTGGTGGGGCCATCCAAACGGCGGGGGCGGTGAAGAACAACAAGATCACGAAGACGGCCGCATCGGACTTCATGGAAATCGAGCGGCAGCGTGGCATCTCGGTGGCGACGTCGGTGATGGCGTTTCACTACAAGGACCTTCTCATCAACCTCTTGGACACACCCGGTCACCGCGATTTCGCGGAGGACACCTACCGGACCTTGACAGCGGTGGACAGCGTGATTTTGGTCATCGATTGTGTGAAAGGCGTGGAGCCCCAAACCGAGCGCCTCATGGAGGTGTGCCGCATGCGGAACACGCCTGTGATTGTGTTCATCAACAAGATGGACCTCGAGGGCCGCGACCCCACGGACTTGCTGGACGAGGTGGAAGCCAAGCTCAACATCCAAGTCCGTCCCCTCTCCTGGCCGATCTCGCAGGGACACACCTTCCAAGGCGTGTACAACCTGTACAAGAAGAGCCTGCGCTTGTTCCAAGCGGACAAGACCAAAGTGGCGAAAGACGTGGTGGCCATCGACTCGCTCGACGACGCTGCGCTCGACAATTTGGTGGGCGAACACGCCGACACGCTGCGCGAGGACGTGGAGCTCATTGAGGGCGTGTACGACGCGTGGGACCCTGCGCCCTACCTCGAAGGCAAATTGGCCCCGGTGTTCTTTGGCAGTGCGGTCAACAACTTTGGGGTGCAAGAGATGCTCGACACTTTTGTGGACATCGCGCCCAACCCCAAACCGCGTGAAACCTCCTCGCGCATGGTGGCTCCGGACGAATCAAAGTTCACGGGCTTCATTTTCAAGATCCACGCCAACATCGACCCCAAGCACCGCGACCGCATTGCCTTTCTCCGCGTGTGTTCTGGGAACTTTGAGCGCAACACCTTCTACCAGCACACCCGCTTGGACAAGAAGTTGAAGTTTGCGAATCCTGCCAGCTTTTTGGCCCAGGAAAAAAGCGTGGTGGAACAAGCTTGGCCCGGCGATGTGGTCGGCCTCTACGACACGGGCAACTTCAAAATTGGCGACACCCTGACCGAAGGCGAGGACCTCCAATTCAGAGGCATTCCGAGCTTTTCTCCTGAAATCTTCAAGGAACTGGTCAACAAGGAACCCATGAAGAGCAAGCAATTGGAGAAAGGCATTCAACAGTTGACCGACGAGGGCGTCGCCCAACTGTTCATCCGCGAAGCGGGCAACCGCAAAATTGTGGGGACCGTGGGGGAACTTCAATTCGAGGTGATTCAATACCGCCTCGAGCACGAGTACGGCGCCAAATGTGAATTTCAGGCCAAGCCCTACTCCAAGGCGTGCTGGATCGAGTCGGACAACGAAGAGAAGATGTCGGAGTTCCGTCGCATCAAGGCGCAAGACATCGTGCGCGACAAAGACGGTCTGGAAGTCTACCTCGCCCCCTCCCAGTTCATGCTGAACATGGAGATTCAGAATTTTCCTGAAATCACCTTCCACTTCACCAGCGAATTCAAAACTGCACACGAAGAAGGCGTTTGATGCGTTGTACCTTCCACAGCTGATGAATCGCTTGCCCACATGTGCTTTGGCGCTGGGGTTGTTTGGCGCCGGGCTGACCGCCCAAGCCTGGACCTCAGACCGATTGCTGACGGATTCCACCGAAACGACGGTGGTTCAAGTCAGCGGCCTTGTGGTGACAGGCGACTCGCTCTCCCCCCTGCCATACTGCACGGTGTATCGGGCCAGAGACCGTCGCGGCACCATGACGGATGTGCGGGGCTTCTTCAGCCTTCCTGCCCTGGAGGGAGACACGCTTGAGTTTTCGAGCGTGGGCTACGTGACCCACCGAGCCATCATCCCCGAAGGAAGCGAAATGGGACGCGTCAATTTGGTGCAACCCATGGGACGCGACACCGTCAACATGGCCGACGCTTTTGTGTATCCATGGCCCAGCAAGGAGCGATTCAAGAAGGAATTCCTGGCCTTGGGCCTGCCCAACCAAGGTTTGGACCCCGCATGGGATTCGAACATGGACCCCATCGACATGTACGACCGTTTGATTGAGGTCGGCCGCGATGGCCAATCTACAGCCACAGACGTGCTGTCTGCCCAAGCCATTCAAGCGGGCTACTCGGGGCAAGCTCCCCCTGTCAACTTGTTGAACCCCGTGGCCTGGGCCAAGTTCCTGAAAGCCTTGCGCGACGGAGACCTCAAACGACAATGACCTTGCGCCAACTGGGACTCGGAGTGTTGGGATGGTTTCTCGCCTCCTGCCTCTACGGACAGTTTACCTTGTCTGGAACAGTCACCGACACACGAGGCCAAATCCTGCCCGGCGCCGCCGTATTGGTGGAAGAAAACATCCGACTGGGCGTCACCACAGACCGCGACGGACAATTCAGCATCTTCTTCCCAAGCGAAGGCCCCTGGACGGTGAAGGCGTCGTTTGTCGGCCACAGCAGCGAAACCGAACGCATCACCTTTCAGCGTCCCAATACGACCTTGCGCTTCAAGCTCACCCCGGGCACCAACTTGGGAGAGGCCGAAGTGGTGGGCGACGGCCCCAAGGACGTCACGGTACAGCGCATCGACCCGCGTCTCGCGAGCAAAATCCCCACCCCGCGGGGGACCATCGAGGACGCCTTGCTCCAGGCCCCTGTCAACTTCACCTCGGAACTGAGCAGTGCGTACAACGTACGCGGGGGCTCCTTTGACGAGAATTTGGTCTATGTCAACGACATCGAAGTCTATCGCCCCTTCTTGGTGCGCTCCGGCCAGCAAGAGGGCTTGTCCTTCGCCAACCCGGACATGGTGGACCGCATTGAATTCAGTGCAGGGGGATTTGAGGCCAAATACGGGGACAAGCTCAGTTCCGTCCTCGACATCCATTACCGCAAGCCCACCGGCCCAGCCACCCGGGTGTCGGCAAGCGCACTGGGCGCTCAAATCCAACACGACAATGTTGCCGGGCCCGTGCGCATCAACATGGGGGTCCGATACCGCAACAACAGCTACGTGTTGTCCACCCTCGACGAGCGTGGCGAGTACGCCCCCACCTACCTCGACGCCCAAACCTACCTGACTTGGGACCCCGACGGGTATGGCCCTTGGGAAATTCAGGCCCTCGGCGTTTACGGCAGCAACGATTATCGGTTCTTGCCTGCCACCCGCGAAACGAACATCGGTACGATCAACCAAGCCGCCCGCTTGACGGTCTACTACGACGGCGAAGAACAGTCGGGTTACGAAACGGGTTTTGGGGCCTTGGCCTTCGAGCGAAGCACCGAGACCTCGCGCATTCGTTGGATCAACTCCATTTTCCAGACGGCAGAACGCGAGTCTTTCGACGTCTTGGGCCAGTATTTTCTGAGTGAATTGGAACGCGATCCAGGTGGAGACACCTTCGACGAGGGCGACACCTTCGGCGTGGGTGGCTTCCTCCAACACGGGCGCAACACCTTGTTTGCCCGTGTGCTCAGTTCAGCCGTGAAAGGCAACTTCTTGGTGGGCGACCATCAACTCGAGTGGGGGCTCAAGCACCGGTACGAAACGTTCGATGACGTCGTGTCGGAATGGAACGTGATCGACAGCGCAGGATTCTTCGCCCCCCACCCTGCCGACAACCTCGGTTATGCCGGTCCCGGTGGACGTCCCGACCAAACGGTCACCCTGCCCTACTACGTGCAAGCCAACAACGTCGTGTCAGCCCACCGAAGCACGGCCTTTGTGCAGGACACCTGGCGGTGGGCGACGGATGCCGGAAACCTCGATGTCAACCTCGGCTTCCGCGCCCACCGCTGGTCCGTTCTTCCTGACCCTTGGGCTGCCGGCCGCAACACGCACCTCGTTGGCGGGCCGCGTGCGCACGCGTCCTTCACGCCAGCGGGCAAGCCCTTGACATCCTACCGTCTTTCTGGCGGTTACTACTACCAACCGCCGTTTTACCGCGAAATGCGCGGATTGGATGGCCTGGTGAAGGATGACCTCGCGCCGCAGCGCGCCATCCATGCCGTGGCAGGCGTCGACCACCAATTCAAGTCGAAAGGGCGCCCCTTTAAACTTGTGGGAGAGTTGTATTACAAGGATTTGGACAACCTCATCCCCTACGAGATTGAAAACGTCCGGCAGCGCTACTACGCCCGAAACAACAGCTCGGGATACGCCACAGGACTCGATGTCATGGTGAATGGAGAATTCATCCCTGGCATTCAAAGCTGGTTGAGGATGTCGGCGCTGCAAACCGAGGAAGACTTGAACGACGACAGCTATGAGGAGTACTTCAACGAAGACGGACTGCGCGTTGTTCCCGGCTACCACTCCGGTCCATATGCCATCATCACCGACACGGTGACGACTTATCCGGGCATGATTCCCCGGCCGGCGGACCAGCGATTCAGCTTCAGCTTGCTCTTCCAAGACGAAATGCCACGCAATCCGGACTACAAGGTCTTGCTGAGCTTGTTCTATGGATCGGGCTTGCCCTACGGCCCGCCTTCGTTCAACCGCTACGAAGACGTGTTGCGCACCCCGGCTTACCGCCGTGTGGACGTGGGCTTCTCCCGTGTGATGTTCAGCGACGACGATGCACGAAGCGGACTCCTCTCGCTGGAGGTGTTCAACCTGCTGGGCATCAACAACACCATCAACCACAACTGGATCCAAGACGTCAACGGGCGGTACTACGCAGTGCCCAATTTCCTGACGGGACGACGGGTCAATTTGAAGGTGTCCTTCCAATTCTGAGGCGAAACGCCCGCCAACTTCCTGGATTGCACAGGAACGACGCCGCCCCAAGGGACGCAACCTCGTGGTGAATCGCAACCTGCTGAGCGTCAGCGTGGCTGTTTGGGCCTCCGCACGAAGAAAATCTGCGTCAGAACGTAACCCCAAGGGGGAAACGGGCGTAAGTCCACATGTCTGAAACGTAGCAATCATGCGTCATCTTTCTACCCTATCCCTCGCAGCTGCTTTGACATTCACCGTGTCTGCATCTGCCCAAATGACCACCTACACCACGTACGGCTCTGCCGCTGCGCTGGGCGACGGCTGTGTGGAACTGACCACCGGACCGGCCAGCAATGCCGGATCGGTATGGGCGGAGGAACGCTTGGACTTGACCCAGCCTTTCCACATTCAAGCGAGCTTGAATTTTGGAAGCATTCCGCACGGCGCGGAAGGCATGGTTTGGGCCCTTCACACAGAAGGAACCGATGTGGATGGCTACAGTGCGTTGGACCGTGCCTTTGGGGTGGAGTTTGACACCCGCACCCAAACGGAACTGGGCGACATCGACGTGGACCACATTGCCATGATCAACCACGGATCGTACGTGCACACGGACGGTCCCGACTCGTTCACCGCAGGGCCCGTGGCCGCGTTTGTGGACGGCGGAGATTTGGAAGACAGCGAAGACCACCTCGTGGACATCGTGTGGGACCCCGCAGGTCCTGAAATGCGCGTGTACCTCGACTGCGAGGAGCGTTTGGTGGCCAGCATCAATTTGATGGAAGACATCTTTGACGGCGAACGCTTCGCCACGTGGGGCTTCACTGCGGAAACAACGGATGCCTTCAACGTGGGCCGCGTGTGTTTGACGGAAAACGCCACAGGCACCGACACCGAAATCTATGCCTGCCCCGAAACTGCAGTGCAGTTGGTTGCAGGGGGTTCGGACGGGACCGAATACACGTGGGCGCCGGGAAACGTCGTGAGCGACGCCACTCTCCAGGCGCCCCTGTACACTGGCGTGACGAGCAACACCCTCACAGTGACCTACACCAACCAATGTGGCGTGTCCATCACAGATGAGGTTCACGTGATTGTGGAGGAAGTGGATGTCACGCTCGCCAGTGAAGGTCAGGCCTTGACGTGCGCCAATGGTGGTGTGCTGTCATGCGAGGCTGTGTCTGATTTTGGCGAATACGTGGACTACACCTGGACGATCAACAACGTCGAGGCCGGACAGGGCATGACGTTTGACATGGATGCCCCTGGCACCCTCGGGCTGGAGGTGACCTATCCCGGCACGAGCAGCTTGCTGTGTTCTGACAACTTCAGCATGACGGTACTCGTCGACACAATGCGCTTTGACGTGGAGGCTGGCTTGCCTGGCACCATCACCTGTGCAAATCCCGCATTGGACCTGCTGGGAGCCACCGCCAACGACCCTGCTGCGGACATTGCGTGGACGACGGAAGATGGCGCCTTTGAGGGGCCCACCGACGTCGCCACGGCGTATGCCACAGCCGCAGGCACCTATGTGATGACCGTGACCAACCTCCACAACGGCTGCACCGCATCCGACGAGGTGGTGATGATGGAAGACACCGAACTCCCCGAAGTCACGTTGGGCTACCTCGACGGCACGCTCGACTGCGTGGTGCGTGAGGTCGCCATGAGCGGAACCGACATCTTCCCTCAGGAGTACACCCCGGTGGTGTCATGGATGCACGCAGAGACGGGTGAATTTGTCTCCAGCGATGTGGATCCCGTATTCACCACGGCGGGAGTGTACACCCTGGTGGTCGAATTCCTCGAAAACGGCTGCACCACCAGCGTCAAACAGGCGGCGGACGTGCAATCCAGCGTGGACGTACTCGACTTGAGCGACATGGTGCTTCCCAATGTGATCACGCCTGACAACAACGGCAACAACGACCGCTTCATGCCGTTTGTCCCTGGACATGAGGACAAGAACGTCTTGACCATGTTGGACACCTACCAGATTCAGGTGTACAACCGTTGGGGCGACGTGCTCTTCCAAAACAACGGCATGCCTTTGCAGTGGGACGGCCGCGCCAACGGCCAAGTGGTCGATGCCGGAACGTACATCGTTTCTGTGGCGTACGAGGCCACCTGTGGCGGCGTCCAAAAGGGCGATTTGCAGACCACCCTCGAGGTCATTTACTGACCGCCGATTCGGGCCAAGAACGCCGCTTCGTCCATCAATGGAATGCCGAGCTTCTCGGCTTTCTGAAGCTTGCTGGGGCCCATTTTGTCTCCCGCCAACACCAAAGTGGTCTTGGAGCTGATGCTCCCGACCAAACGGCCACCGTGGTTGGTGACGGCCGCTTTGGCCTCATCGCGTGACATCGTTTCAAAGACCCCGCTGACGACTACCACTTCGCCTTCGAGCGCAGTGCCCAGGGGCTTGTCCATGACGACCTCCATTTGCAAACCCGCCTCTTGCAGGCGCTGCACAACCTCCAGGAACGTCGCGTCCTGGAAATGACTGGCCACACTCTCCGCCACAATGGGGCCGATTTCCTCCAAGGCCATCAGGTCTTCGACGGAGACGGATTTGAATGCATCTATGTTCTTCAGGGACTTGGCCAGGTTTTTGGCCACCGTTTCCCCCACATGACGAATGCCCAACCCAAAAAGCACCCGCTCAAACGGCACCGACTTGCTTGCCTCCAGTCCATGGAGCAGGTTGTCCACGGATTTTTGGGCCATGCGCTCGAGGGGCAACAAATCTTCGGCCGTCAACCGATACAAGTCCACCACGTCGCGGATCAGCCCCGCTTCCACGAGCTGCGTCACCGTCTCCTTCCCCAGTCCATCCACATTCATGGCCTTGCGTGAGATGAAGTGGTTGATGCGGCCACGCACTTGTGCCGGACACGTCGCGCTGTTGGGGCAATAGTGCTGGGCTTCCCCCTCCTTACGGATCAGTGGCGTGCCGCACTCCGGACACGTGCCCGGGAAGGCGATGGCTTGCGAGAACAAGTCCCCCGCGGACGATGCGTTGCGGTCGACGCCCACAATCTTGGGAATGATCTCTCCGCCTTTTTCGACCAGCACGGCATCGCCTTCTCGGAGGTCGAGTCTGGCCATTTGATCGGCGTTGTGAAGCGATGCGTTTTTGACGGTGGTCCCGCCCAGCAGAACTGGCTCCAAATCGGCGACTGGGGTCACCGCCCCCGTCCTGCCCACCTGGTATTTCACGCCCTTCAGCGTGGTGCTCACACGCTCGGTCTCAAACTTGTAGGCCAGGGCCCAACGCGGGCTCTTCGCCGTCATGCCCAGGCGTTTTTGCTGGTCGTATCGGTTCACCTTGATGACCAAGCCGTCAATGGCAAAATCCAAATCGTGTCTCGCTTCCTCCCAATGGGCCACCGCATCCATGATGGCCTCCACGCTGGTGACCACTTCCAGACTCCGGCCTTGGGGCGTTTTGAAACCCCAATTGGCAGCCTCGCGCACGGCCTCGCTGTGCGAGGCGATGCCCATGGCGGTCATGGTCTCTGCATCGATGTTGTAGACCATGCAGTCTAGGGGGCGCGTGGCCACCACAGCACTGTCCTGCAGCTTGAGTGTTCCGGCCGCCGTGTTGCGTGGATTGGCAAACTCCGGCTCCCCCGCCTCTCTCCGAGATTCATTCAACGCCTCGAATCCAGGCCATGGAAAAAAGATCTCGCCCCGGATTTCCAAGGGATTGGGTGCGCCTGGGTTCAACCGGAGTGGCAGGGTCTTGATGGTGGCCACGTTGGCCCGCACATCTTCGCCTGTGGTTCCGTCCCCGCGAGTCAGGGCTTTGACCATGGCTTGGTCTTCGTACCACACACTGATGGCCACGCCGTCGTACTTCAACTCCACCGCGAACTGCACTTCCTCGTCGGGCAAGCCAGCCTGCACGCGCTCGGCCCATTGCGCTACCTCCTCCGCACTGTAGCTGTTGGACAAAGAGAGCATGGGCGATTTGTGCGCCACCTTCTCAAACTTGTCGGTCAAATCCCCTCCCACGCGCTTGGTGGGCGACGTGAGGTCGGCGAATTCAGGATGCGCCTCTTCAAGCTTGGCGAGTTCGTCCAACAGGGCGTCGAACTCCCGGTCCGAAATCACCGGCTCGGCCAGCACATAGTAACGGTGGTTGTGGGCGTGCAGCTCTTCCCTCAATTGCGCAATTCGTGCACCGGCTTCCATGGGGTCAAGGTAGCGTACGCCGCGCCAAGACGTGACGCGGAAGTCCTTGCAAATCGTGCAGAATGTCCACGAGTTTCCAACCCGCTTGAGCCTCGAGAAGTCCTGCGACTTCACGGGCTTTGTCGGTGTGGCATTCCAACCCCATCCAGCCTCCGGGCACAAGCGCGCCTCGGGCACACCACGATGCAATGGCGCGGTAAAACACCAGCGGGTCATCGTCAGGCACGAACAGCGCCATGGACGGCTCGTGCTCCTTGACACGTGCATGCATCGTCGTGCGCTCCGCGGCGGGGATGTAGGGCGGATTGGACATGACCACCGAAAAAGGCGTTTCGGGCTGGTCTGCATGCAATGCGTCCGCGTGAACCCAATGCACATCCATGCATGTGGATCGGGCATTGGACTGGGCCACCTCAAGGGCCTCAAGGGACCATTCGTACCCCACGACTTCGGCATGCGGGTGCCTCCGTTTCATGGCCAACGCCATGCATCCCGACCCCGTGCACCAATCCGCCACGCGAAAGGAGCCCTCGAGGCCTGCGACTTTGTCTGCCATTGCCGCCACAAGTTCTTCGGTTTCGGGACGGGGAATGAGCACGCTCGGGCTGACCTCAAGGCGCAGGCCATCGAACCAACTCTCCCCGAGGATGTGCTGAATGGGCTCTCCTTCGTTGAGCCGTTCTGCCATCAAAGCAAGGCGGTCCAACTGGGACTCGTGCCAACGCATGTCGGCCACCATCCGTTCGCCCTTCCCTTCACCGCTGACGTGCTCCAACAGCCAGCGCACCATGCCACTGCGCTCTTCTGCTTCCACCTGAGACAGACGTGACATGAGCCAGGCTGTCACCACCGCATCGGTGTTGCTGTTGGGCCAGGGGCCTGTGCCGCGCCGGCCCACGCCACTCTTGCGCCGGCCCACGCCACTCATGCGCCGTCCAAATGCGCTGCGCGCACCAACAACTCCGCCGTGGCACGGTTGGTGGCGAGCGCCACGTTGTGCACGTCGCATTGACGCAACAGCATGTTCACGTCGGGTTCGTGGGGGTGCTTGCCCATGGGGTCGCGGAAGAAGATGACTGCGTCGAGGTTGCCTTCGGTGATGCGGGCTGCGATTTGGGCATCCCCGCCAAGGGGACCAGACGCCAAACTCTCCACGGTCAGTCCCAGCGCTTCGATGCGCCCGCCCGTGGTCCCGGTCCCCACCAAATCGCATTGGGAGAACCAATCCATGTGCCCTTGCACAAACGCCACCAAATCGTCCTTTTTCCCGTCATGGGCAATGAGCGCAACGCGTTTCATGTTCATGGACCGAAGGTACACCAGCCCGTCACGTCACGAACCGAACCGCGTTGGCGTCGAGGTCAAGCGTCCGTTGCAAGAACGCAGTAGCCCCAGGGGCCGACGGTTTGTCCTTCAGACCAGCCACCCAGCTCTCCTACGCCCATCACCACCTTCAACGGCGCGTCGGGCAAGCTCAATGAAACTTCTTGAGGGGCATCTGACAAATTGAGAATCACCACGACAGTGCTGCCGTTCTTCTCTTTTTGGAAGGCAAACACGTGCGCGTCGGCGCTCGTCTTCAACACCTGAGGTGCACCCCCATAATCGCCGTTCCAAAGCGCCTCGCGCGTGTGGTTGAGGTCGTTGAGCTGGCGGTAGAAATCGGCCTTGCTGTGGTCGCCCCATTCCACCGTGTCCTTCTCGAAGAAGCGCAAGCGGTCGCGGTTGTACGATTCCTGGCCAGAGTAAACCAACGGCATGTCCAGCAAGGTCGCCGCGAGCACACCCATGGCGTCGCCGGCGTCGCCGTAACGCTCTTCCACAGTGCCGTTCCAGCTGTTCTCGTCGTGGTTGGTGATGAATCCCATGCGATACGCGTCGCTGGGGAAACGCTCGGCCTCCTCTTCAAGGTAATCTCGCAGCACTTGCACAGGCTCCTTTCCCTGAGCCACTTGGTTGGTCAAGTGGTGGAAATGCCATCCGTAGCTCATGTCAAACGCCCGGTTGTGGTGATCGGGCTCTTCCGCTTCCGCCAGCATGAACACTTCGGGATTGACCGCTTCCAATTGGCGACGCGCCATGTCCCAAAATGGGGTCGGGACCTTCATGGCCACATCGCAACGGAATCCATCAATGCCGAAGTCGGCCACCCAAAACGCCATGGCATCCGCCATTGCAGCGTACAACCCATTTTCCACGCCGCCTTCCCAATCCAATTGGGCGACGTCCCACCAATCTGTGCCCAGTGGCGGCTGGAGGTTGCCGAGGCTGTCCAAGAGATAATACTCTCGGTGTTCCTCCGTCCACACGCAGTCAAACGCGCTGTGGTTCGCCACCCAATCCAAAATGACCCGCATGTCAAGGTCGTGGGCGGCTGCCGTCAAGGCACGTACGTCTTCATGTGTTCCATAGTCTGGGTTGACCGCGTGGTAATCTTGGACGCTGTAGGGACTTCCAAGGGAGCCACTTCCAGGTTCGACGATGAAATTGTTCTTGTTCTCTCCCCCCTTTCGGTTCACGTCCCCGATGGGGTGAATGGGCATCAACCACAAAATGTCCACGCCGAGCGCTTTCAACCGGGGCAGATCGGGAATGAACGCCGCAATCGTGCCTTCTGGCGTGTGCTGACGCAAGTTGACTTCGTAAATGGTGGCATTCTTGGTCCAGGCCGCATGCACCAACTGATCTTCTTGTTCTGCAGACCCGCCCACATGGGCCGTGCCTGTGGGCTCAGGGGTTCCACATGAGGCCACCAACGTGACCGCCGACGCCAACAACGCCGTGCGGCCCAAGGAGAAAGAAGGGAAGATCATGGATGTCAAATTTCAGCAAGCAAGTTAGGCCAAAACCAGGGCTTGGTGTACAATGAACACCACCCCTCAAAACACATTACTTTCAATCAGAACAGGGACGCCTGACCAGCAGAGTCTGCAGATTCGGCATCTGCTTCAGCCGCACCATCCGTCGGGGCAGACGCCTCTGTTGAATCTGGGGCTTCTGTATCCTCAGACGATTGGGCATCCTGTGCGCGTTGGGCATCGGCATCGCGTGCCGTCTGCAATTCCTTTTCGTGTGTCGTTTCCAGCTCTTCGACAGGCGCTTCAAGCGTGACTTCAGTGACGGGCAAGGCACTCAATCTGTTGCCAATGGCCTTCACGCCTTTCACCGAAATGAAGCCGCGCAAGTCGAGGACGTCATCCTCACGGTCGCGCGTGTGCTTGAACCGACGGTTGTAACGGATCCGCACATGCGGGTGGTGCAAGGTGGACGCGACCCACAGTTTGGACTGTTCGTGGTCGCCGATGAAGCCCGTGGCGTTCTTGCTGAATTCCGGCAGGAACCGCTTGACATACCACTCTTCCTTCTCCCCTTCGTAGTACACAACGGAGACCGGTTTGTCCTCGTCAAAACGCTCGAGGTGAATCATGCGCTCGTCGAAGTGCGTGCTCAGATCGAAACCGGTGAACAGGTATTCCCCTGTGTTGAGCAAGACCAAAATCTTGTCGTCCGGCTTGAAATCACCGAGGAACACGCCACGTCCGTCCGCGTTCAATCGGCGCACCGTCTCGTCATACCACACCTTGCGCGCGCCAAGCGTGCTGACGCCGGCCTCCTTGAGTTCGATTTTCCGCACGGGGAACTTCGACACGAGGTTGCCGCCTGCGCCACGTCCCTTGATGCCAATGTCGCTGAAGTCGAGGTCAAACTTGACCTTCTTGAGGCGCGCCTGGGCGCGCAACAAGACCGCGACCACTTCCGCCTCGCCGTTGGGGTTGGCGGTGAAGTACAGAATCTTGGATTTGGGCGTGCCCTTCGTGATGGGATACTCGCGGTCACGGGTGATGGAGGTGACGTTGAAGCGCTTCACCATGCTGCGCCCCGTGGCCCCGTCGAGGTAAATGACGTTGTAAGTCGTGCGCTTGTCGCCTTTCTTCCACACCGCGGCGTACAGCAGGTCCTTTCCGAAGAAGGCCTTGCTGGACACCTTGCTCACCTGCATCACCCCGTCCCGGCGGAATACGATGATGTGGTCGATGTCGGAACAGTCGCCAAGCAACTCGCCTTCGGTCCGCTTGAGGCCCGTTCCCACAAAGCCTTCGGCCGGATTCCAGTACAGCTTGGCGTTGGCCACCGCAACTTTGCTGCGGTCGATGGACTCGAAGGTGCGCAATTCGGTTTTGCGCTCGCGCCCTTTGCCGTACTTGTCCTTGAGTTTCTTGAACCAGTCGATGGCGTATTCCGTGAGGTGCTCGAGGTGGTGCCTGACCTTGTCGATGTCCCCTTCCAAGGCCGCGATGCGCTCGTCAGCCTTGAAGCTGTCAAATTTGGAGATGCGCTTGATGCGGATTTCGGTCAGGCGGGTCACGTCCTCGTCGGTCACTTCACGCAACAGGTGCTTGATGTGGGGCTTCAGGCCTTCATGGATGGCGGCCAAAATCTCCTCCCACGTCTCGCATTCCTCGATGTCGCGGTAGATGCGGTTCTCAATGAAAATCTTCTCCAAGGAGGCGAAGTGCCACGTCTCCTGGAGCTCACCAAGTTCGATTTCCAACTCGCGCTTCAACAAGAAACGCGTGCGATCTGCACTGATGCGCAGGATGTCAGAAATGCCCATGAAGACGGGCTTGTCGTCAAACACCACGCAACTGTTGGGGGCCAAGCTCACCTCGCAATCTGTAAAAGCGTAAAGGGCATCGAGCATCTTATCGGGCGAGACGTTGTTGGCCAAGTGCACCACCACCTCGACCTTGTCGGCCGTGTTGTCTTCGACTTTTTTGACCTTGATCTTGCCCTTGTCGTTGGCCTTCAGGATGCTGTCAATCAGCGACCCGGTGGTCACTCCGTAGGGAACCTCGCGAACGACCAACGTCTTGCTGTCGACCTTGTCAATGCGCGCACGCACCCGCACGCGGTCCCCGCGAAGGCCGTCGTTGTAGTTCTCCATGTCGGCCATCCCGCCGGTGGCGAAATCCGGATAGAGCTTGAAGCGTTTGTTTTGGTAGTGCGCAATGCACGCGTCAATCAACTCGATGAAGTTGTAGGGCAGGATTTTGCAGGCCAAACCGACCGCAATCCCGTCCACCCCGCTCGCCAACAACAAAGGAAACTTCACAGGCAGCGTTTCCGGTTCCTTGTTCCGACCGTCATAAGAAGACAGCCACGTGGTGGTCTTCGCATTGAAGAGGACCTCCAAGGCAAACTTGCTCAGCTTGACCTCGATGTAACGCGGGGCCGCCGCGCGGTCGCCGGTCAAGATGTTTCCCCAGTTTCCCTGGCAGTCGAGCAGCAGCTCGCGCTGGCCGATTTGGACCAGGGCATCCCCGATGCTCGCATCTCCGTGCGGGTGATACTTCATCGTGTTGCCGATGACGTTGGCCACCTTGTGGAATCGGCCGTCGTCCATTTCCCGCAGGCTGTGCAGGATGCGACGCTGCACGGGCTTCAAGCCGTCGTGCTGGTGCGGAACGGCGCGCTCGAGGATGACGTAACTCGCGTAGTCGAGGAAGTAGTCGTTGTACATGCCTCGAACGGGAACGACGTGTTCCATCTCCCCCGCGTCCGAACCCTGGTCTTCGCCTGAGAACTCTTCGTCGCGTTCGTCGTCTTGAATGGAATCGTTCTCACTCATGCTTCGCTCACTTCGTCTTTCTCCACGCGGAGGTTTTCAATGATGAATTTTTGGCGGTTGGGCGTGTTTTTGCCCATGAAGAAGCCGAGCATCTCCTGAAGGCTCTGCTCCTTGCCGATGACCACAGGGTCCAAACGGATGTCCTC
>MDSV01155171.1_pt1 | contig 22803 bp, 19 predicted proteins | sample 810851 | NCBI WGS metagenome assembly MDSV01 (sample SAMN05326640, study PRJNA326480) | marine metagenome | isolation source: seawater | place: Atlantic Ocean: North East | collected 2012 | reverse complement strand
ATGAAGAGGAGACATCAAGAAGATTCGTCGACCCTCACCGTACTTCTTCTTAGTGTATTTGAAGTATGTAACCTGCATGACAACGCTGAGATTTTCGATTAGGAAAATCCCACACAGTACTGGGATGAGAAGTTCTTTTCTAATTGCAATTGCAAATGCAGCGATAATTCCACCTAGCGCAAGAGAGCCTGTATCTCCCATAAAAACTTGAGCAGGGTAGGCGTTGTACCAAAGAAATGCAATGCAAGCACCTACAAAGGCTGCGATAAATACAACTAGTTCTTCAGATCCTGGGATGTACATTATCCCCAAGTACTCTGCGATTAAAGTGTTTGAACTAACGTACGCTAGAATGGCAAGAGTAATTCCAATTATTGCGCTTGTGCCTGTAGCTAATCCGTCCAGGCCGTCAGTGAGGTTTGCACCGTTAGAAACAGCTGTTACGATAAGAATTACCATAGGGATGAATACAATCCAAACCCATGCATTAACATCCTTTACTGCCCAATCAATGAGCCAAGCGTAATCGAATGTATTGCCCTTTAAAAATGGAATAGTAGTTTCTGTAGACTTAAGAATTTCCCAAGTTCCTTCAGAATTTATTTCCTTAATTACGATATCAGGATGCCACATCATAATCGAACCTAAAATGATACCGACACCTATTTGGCCTATGATTTTAAACCTTCCCGCAAGTCCTTTTTTATTCTTCTTGTGAGTCTTTATGTAGTCATCAATAAAACCAATTGCTCCAAGCCAAACAGTTACAATTAGCATCATATGAGAGTATACACTTGTTAGATCCGCAAAAAGAAGTGTGGGGATCAGGATTGCTAAAAGGATGATAATTCCTCCCATGGTTGGAGTTCCTTTCTTTTCTATTTGGCCTTGTAAGCCCAAATCCCTCACAATCTCTCCAACCTGCTTCATCTGAAGCCATTCAATGATCTTTTTCCCGAATGCAATACCGATAATCAGCGAAGTGATAATGCTCATTGCAGCACGGAACGTAACGAATTGGAAAAGGCCTGCGCCTGATAAATCGTAAGTCGACTCTAGGTATGAGAATAAGTGGTATAACATGGCCCTTAGTTATCTGGATTAAATGCTTCGCGAAGAATTACTCTGTCGTCGAAGTCGTGTTTTACCCCTTGAATTTCTTGATAAGTTTCATGGCCTTTACCCGCTACAAGAACTATATCGCCAGTCTCAGCAAAAGTTGCTGCAGCTCTAATTGCTTCGCGTCTATCGCTAATAGAAATGCACTTTCGCTTGTCTATGGCTTCTAGTCCAGCTTGCATGTCTAGTATAATGTCGTTGGGATCTTCTGTTCTGGGATTGTCTGAGGTAAGGAATACTTGGTCTGAACACTCGGCAGCGACACGCGCCATTACTGGTCTTTTAGTTTTATCTCTATCACCACCGCATCCTACAACAGTGATAATTCTCTCACTTCCAACTCTTATCGACCCTATAGATTTTAGAACATTTTCTAGTGCGTCAGGAGTGTGAGCATAATCTACGATAGCTGTAATACCGTCAGTACTTTCTATAATCTCAAACCTTCCAGGAGGGGGAGTAAGAAGAGACATAGAGGTAAGCGTTGCTAGTGGGTCAAAGCCCAGAGCTTTTGCAACACAGAATACTGCTGTGAGGTTAGAAGCGTTAAAGTTACCTACTAACCTAGAGTAAAGGTCAGAGCCGTTGATGTGTAGATGTAGACCCTGAAGCCCGTTCTCTATTATGCGTGTTTTCTCTTCTGCAAATGAGTTAACCCCAAACGTAATTACCCTTGCATTACAATCTGCTACTATGTCTTCAGCGTGTGTTTCATCAGAATTCGTAAGCGCAAAAGCGTTTGACGGTAAGTTGTCAAAAAGCTTCTTTTTTGCACTGATGTAATTGTCAAAAGTTAGGTGGTAATCAAGGTGTTCGTGAGTGATGTTCGTAAATACAGCTCCGGCAAGTTTGGTGCCTGATAGACGGTTTTGGTCTATAGCATGAGAGCTAGCTTCTATGAAGCAAAACTTGCAGCCCTCATCTACCATTTTGCGGAACAAGTTCTGTATTGAGATAGCGTCAGGCGTAGTGTGGGTTGATTCTAAGCTCTTGTCATTAATCTTGTTTTCAACTGTCCCGATAAGTCCTGCCTTCCTATCCATAATTCTAAAAAGTTTATGAAGAAGGCTCACTATTGTTGTCTTTCCGTTTGTTCCTGTCACGGCTACAACCTTCATTTCATAAGTAGGGTGGTCGTAAAATGCTGATGCGATATAGCCTAATGCAGCTGAGCTGTTTTTCACTTTAATAAAAGTGGTTCCTTTAATTTCTGAAGCACCCTCAGGCACTTTTTCGCAAACAATAGTTGTAGCGCCATTTACAAGAGCAGAAGCGATAAAGTCGTGACCGTCAGCTTGGGTTCCTTTTATCGCAACGAATAAACCCATAGATTTAGCAGTTCTAGAATCGGTGGTTATACTCTCCACCGCAGTGTGAGTAGTGCCAAACACCTCCTCGATTCTTACGTCGTATAATAAGTCTTTTAGTAGCTTCACGACAAAATTAGTTTGATGGTTGCTTTTTCAGTGAAGGGTGTTCCTGGTCGGATGTTTTGTTGTTTTACTATGCCCAATCCTTCGTAGTAAACCTTTACGCCAGCATTTTCAAGCAGATATAAAGCATCCTTTAATCCCATGCCCCTTACGTCGGGCATGGTGTGTTTTACTATTTCTATTTTTGTTAAATTGACTGTATCCTTTGAGGTTTTCACTTGAACCCAATCAGACATTCCACTCATGTCTTGATAGGGTATGCCTAGAGTTTTGTAGAGGTATAGGATCTCGCTTCTTTCTCCATTATTAGCTGTTGGAATATGTCTGCTTTCCTCAGCAAGTATTGGTTGCTCAAGTACCTCATGGAACTTAGGGTCTGTTGCGTAAATCAGGTCTGCTAGATCCCTAAACACAGGAGCTGCAATGGTGCTTCCGTAGTACGATCCGCTTTTTGTGTCTGATACTACTACTATGCATGAGTACTTAGGTTCGTCCGCTGGGAAATAGCCAGTAAATGATGCTCTATATCTACCCTCGCCATAGCTTCCGTTATCTGCTATTCTACACGTTCCAGTTTTTCCTGCAACCGTGTAAGGACTTTTGCTGAAGATGTTTGAGGCTGTGCCTATCCCATCAGGTTTGCAGGCACTTTCCATCATTTTCTTGCAATCTGATACAGTTTTTTCTGAACAGATTTTGTTGTTTATCACTTCTGGGCCAAACTTACTTATAGTCTCCCCATTGCTTCTAGTTTCAGTCACGAATAAAGGACGCATCATTACTCCGTTATTTGCCACCGCTGAGTATAGGGCTAATGTTTGTAGTGGAGTTTGGGTTACCTCATAGCCTATAGCCATCTGAGTTAGAGAAAGTCCAGACCAAGATTCTTCGCCCACAGTTGTGTACACCATGGGCTCTCCTTCACCCACAAGCTTTACGCCAAGAGGTTTGTTCACCCCTATGCTTTGAAGCCCATCTAGGAATTTTTGGGGCTCAACACTAAAGCACTGTTTTACAGCAAGAGCTGAGCCGATGTTTGAAGACATTGCAAAAACTTCCTCAATAGAAATAACGCCATGTCCTCCCTTATCGTAGTTCGAATCCCTCATGGGTTTTCCATGGAAATAAGTAATTCCCTTACCCGTGTCAATACTGTCAGTAAGTGATATGTGACCTGATTCTAAACAAGTCATCAGCGATGCAAGCTTGAATGTAGACCCCGGTTCTTCATCACTACCTAAGGCGTGATTGTAAGACTCTATATAGCTTACTTGTCCGTTATCAGACTCGTGTCTAGTTAGGTTGGAAATTGCCCTAACGTAACCAGTCTCAACTTCCATTACTATTACAGTTCCCCAGCCTGCAGAGTGTTCTTCTAGTTGCCTTTGAAGTGAAGAAGTAGCAACATCCTGAAGGTGCATATCAATTGTAGTCACTACATCAAGTCCTTGCTCAGGTTCGATGATGTAATCGTCAGTTACTGGCAACCACTCACCACCAGAAATTCTCTGCTGAAGTTGCTTTCCTTCTACACCTCCAAGCTCTTTATTCCAAGCAAGCTCAATACCCACCCTGTTGCTCTCTCTATCGATTCCTATTGTTCTACCTGCTAGAGGCTCAAACGGCTTCCTTCTGATTTCTTTTCTATCAAGAACAAACCCACTCTTATATCTTCCTCTTTTTATAAAAGGAATGCTTTTCAGATTCTTGTACTTAGAAAAGGGAATGTTACTCCCAAACACCTGGTAACGCTTATTCTTACTTCTTGCCTCGTCAAGAAGGTTAGAGTAATGTATAGGATTTTTTCCTAGGATGTCAGCAAGCAATCTGCACAGTTCGCCTCTTTCTTCGCTGAATTTATCCCAATCAATTGCCTCACACTGGCTGTCCCAACTGAGAGTGTATACTGGAACGCTTATTGCAAGTAGTGACCCATCTTTTGCTAGGATTTGGCCTCTAGAAGGGGCAATAGTTTTTACACTCTCACTATACTCCGCACCCTTGCGCTCCCATATATCATGGTCAACAACCTGAATCTTTATAATCATCGAGAAAATCACCAATGCAACAAAACAGAAGGCAACGAAAACTACCCAAAACCTACCTGTCGATATTAACGATCCCCCCTTACTCATTCCCATTTTTTTCTAGTATGATTGGTTGATAAAGAGGCTGCTCGAGGCCCAAATCTTGAATTGCCTGCTCAACGCGACTTTGTTGAAGGCGAGACTCTAACTCAGACATCAGAGACTTGTATTCCGCGTTGACCTCTTTAAACCTTCTTTCAGTTTTAGATTTCTCGCGTTCGATGTTTTCAAACTTGTAACCCAAACCAATGTTTGCAAGGAAAATAGCACATAGGAATAGTAAGAACGGAATGTGTTCTATCACTCCTTCGTTAGTGAGAAATCGGCCACTTATTATGTCTTTGAAGATTTTGCCTGTAGCATTTTTTTCAGCGTTCTTCTTCTTTTTCTCAGCAGTAATTTTCTCGCGATTTTCTGCTGATGATCGTGTTGCTTTGTCCCTAGCTGCCTGTACCTTTTCTGCTTTTACTGCCTTTGCATCCTCAGCGGATTTTTGAGCAAGTTTTTTTGCTTTCTCTCTTGCAGCTTTCTGCTCATCAGTTAGTCTTTTATTACCCTTAGACTCATTTTGAGAATCTACCTTATTTGATTTAAACCACTTCATCATGATATAGGAGTATAAGTGGTCCTTTCTGCGATTCTCAGTCTAGCTGAGCGTGCTCTAGGATTTTCTAAAACCTCTTTAGGTGTCGCAACAATTGCTCTTCTAACAACTTGTTTGAAAGGAGCGAGTGTTGTCCCTTTGATGTCCTTTTCAACTTTATCCTCAAAGTTCCCAGATCTCATAAAGTACTTTACAAGTCTATCTTCTAAGCTGTGGTAAGAGATTATTGCTAATCTCCCACCATGCTTAATTAGTTGAGTTGCCTGTTCTAATAAATCCTTAAGTGCAGCTAGCTCGTCGTTCACCTCAATTCTAAGTGCTTGGAATACCTGAGCGTAGAATTTGTTTTCCCTTCCAGATGGGGCATGCTTACTAATGGCCATAATGAGGTCGTTAGTAGTTTTAATAGGACTGTTATCAGAAGCGGCTTTAATGGTTCTCGCGAGTTTGTCGGGCCTGTTCACTTCCCCGTACATTCTCAGAATTACCATTAATTCTTCCCAAGTATATTCTTCAATTAATTCAGCTGCAGAAAGATTTGAGCTGTTATTCATTCTCATATCTAGAGGGCCGTCCATTCTCAATGAAAACCCTCTGTCAGCAGTATCAAATTGGTGAGATGACACTCCTAAGTCGGCTAGAATTCCAGATAGCTCTTTTACTCCGTGAAGGCTCAAGAATTGCTTCGCATATCTGAAGTTGGCTTCGACTAAATTGAACCTGCTGTCGTCAATTTTATTTGCTACTGCATCTGGGTCTTGGTCAAAGCTGAATAACCTGCCTTCGTTATTGAGTTTGCTGATTATCTTGCGACTATGTCCTCCACCTCCAAAAGTTGCGTCCATCCAATCCCCTCCGCCGTCGCCGAGTTTAAGAGCCTTTATTGAGGCGTCTAGTAGTACCGGGACGTGGTAAGAGTGGTTTGTCATCACGTCAGGTGGTTAGGGTTTATGTCTTTACGAACGTCCTCAGCAAGTTCTCCAAAATCGAAGTCGTCGTTATCGGTGAGTATAAGGTTTTGGTACTTCTCTTTATTCCATATTTCAACTTTTTCGCCAAGTCCAGACACGATTACCTCGTTATCCTTACTTAGGTCAATGCCTGCGTGCTCAAATAGAGCAGCTGGCACATTAAGTCTGCCTGAAGAGTCAAGATCAACGATAGTTGCGCCTTTCATGAATTTTCTTTGGAAGAGCTGGTGCTTTCTGTTGTATCTGCTCAGCTGAGTCATCTCAGTATTCACCTTGTCCCATTCAGGCTTAGGGTAAAGAACTAAACAGTTTTCGAAAATATCTCTGTTGATTACAAGACCGTGGTGTATCACGCTCTCAAGCTGCCTACGTAGTCGGGCAGGGAACATCAAACGTCCTTTAGGGTCGATTTTACAGTTGTGTTCTCCTAGTAGGTTCAGCATAATCTCTGCGATGAGTTGTAAATCCAAAATTAATCAAGATTTACCACTAATTACCACGTTTTAACACTTTCTACCACTTTGTTGAAAAGTGTTTAACAACGAAAAGTTAGAAACCCACCAATACCAAGCGATTACACGGTGTTTTTAAAATGTAATAAATTTGCTATTAACAGGATATCAACAATCGATGTGAACAAAGCAAAGTGGAAGTTTATGTTGACTTCGAAGTTGAATTGAATCATATGTGGTGTAGGTTAGCACCCTAAATCTGCACTTATGGAATCAACTGTATTAGAGTCAGGTAAGTATAAATACTTGGATGAGGGAACTGGAGAGCCATTGGTTATTCTCCATGGTTTGTTTGGTGCTCTAAGTAATTTCGAAAGCGTAAGAGAGCATTTTAGCAAAAGGTTCAGGGTTTTAATACCGATGCTTCCTATTTACGATCTCCCGCTTAGAAAAACATCTGCTAAGGAAATCGCAAAACACATCAAGGACTTTGTCGATGAGTTAAACCTTGAAAAAGTTCACCTTCTCGGAAATAGTTTAGGTGGTCACGTAGCTTTAATCTTCACTAAAAATCATCTAGACAGGGTTGCTTCTATGACCTTAACTGCTAGTAGTGGTTTATATGAAAATGCATTTGGCAACTCTTTCCCAAGAAGAGAGGATAAGGACTATATCAGGAATAAAGTATCTTTTACTTTCTTTGACCCTAAGCATGCAACTGATGAATTAGTTGAAGAATGCTTCGAAGCCGTAAATGATAGAAATAAGATCTTGAGAATTCTGTCGATTGCTAAGTCTGCAATTAGGCATAATATGGAATCTGATCTTCCAGACATGAGTATTCCTTCATGTATTATATGGGGAAAGAATGATACTGTAACTCCTCCAGATGTTGGTGAGTTGTTTCATGAGAAACTCCCTGATTCTGATTTATTCTGGATTGATGAGTGTGGACATGCTCCAATGATGGAGCATCCTGAAGAATTCAATAAGATTCTTTCGACTTGGTACGATGCAAGAGGGATAGGGGCTTAACGATGGAAATACATTCGGTTTCTTTTATAAAAAGTAGTGCTCATCCAAGGGAATGTCCCCCAATGGAAAAGCCGGAGTACGCTTTTATAGGTAGATCGAATGTTGGAAAATCGTCCTTGATAAACATGATTGTTGGAAGATTAAGCATGGCAAAAATCTCCTCAACTCCTGGAAAAACTCAACTCATAAATCACTTTGAAATTAATGCACTTAAAAAAGGAGAAAAGGGTGATTATTCTTGGTACATAACAGATTTGCCAGGTTTTGGCTATGCCAAAGTAAGTAGGTCAGATAGGGTCAAGTGGGAGAGGACCTCAAAGCAGTTTTTAGAAGGAAGAAGGAATCTTATGTGCATTATGATGCTAGTAGATTCTAGATTGAAGCCTCAAAAAGTTGATTTGGAGTTCATGGCTTATATGGGAGAGACAGGGTTACCATTTGTGATAGTCTTCACCAAGGTTGATAAGCTTAATAAGATTGAAAGAGAAACCTTCTATTCAAACTACAAAGCAGAAATGCTAAAGCAGTGGCATAAGATACCGCCAATTTTCATTACCTCGGCTGAGACGAAGGAAGGAAGGGATGAATTGCTCAACTTTTTTGAGCAGACGAACTCACTCTTCTAATACACCTACTCTTTTTGCAAGTTCTTGAGTAAATCCTCGAACAGCTTCTGCATGAGCTTTATCGTTAGTTGATCGCTCGTAAGTGTCAGCGAGTAACATCATGCTTTGGCATACAAAATGTCTCATCTCTTCAACGCTCATCTCCTTAGTCCAAAGGTCCATGTTCATAGAAGAAGCACTATCCTCATCCCAAAAAACAAGAGTCATAGCTTTTGCGCTTTTTTCCTCTATTTTCTCATTAGGAGCAGTCCAATGAATACCAGTTGGAACGTGGTTTTCATCAGTAGTTATATTGATTTCGATTTTATTTTTAGCCATGATTATGGTCTGTAAGTTCTTAGTAATTCGAACGTATCTCTTTGGTCAAATAGCTCGTCAATACTAATGTTAGGATTTTCGTCCATATAGTCTTCGATTATGCGCCATCCCATCCATACGCCTAGCTTGTCTGGGCTATCTTGAGGAATTGATCCGGCTCTAGTAAATGGACCTTCGTTGATCCATCTATTGTAAATTGTTTTGTTCGTTTCATATAAAACGTCAGAAGGTTGTAGCTCTTGCCAAATTGAAGTTTCATTTTCCAACGCCCATTGAAGTTCAATGGGAGTCCAATCCATCATTAGATGGTCATGCATATCTGGCATGCACTTATCGACTAACCAAAATACTTTGCCCCAATACAGAATATCCTCAACCAATGATTTTCCTGTATAACCTCTGTTTTGGAAGTTCACAAGCATCCAACCTCTAAATGCTTTTATTGTCATTAGATCTGGATGCATCCTTAGTTTTTTATATTGTGGAAACATCTCTGGTGGTAATTTATCTAAAATGGGATGCTCGTGTCCGATAAACCAATCAAGTCCAACTGCTAAATAAGTTTCAGTTGGAAAAACAGGAAAGTTGAAGCTGCTATTCATTAAGACTACGTCTGGAACAGGTTCAGCAGGCATCAATGCGTGAAATCTTTTGAAAGCGTCTTCAATTTCTCTAGAAAACTCTAAGATTTTTTCGTCTGAACCGGATGTTGTGTCTATGGCTGATAGGGTTTCTGTGACGCTTTCGTGAACTAAGAAATTTCTGAATTCAGCAACTGTGGCTGTGTCGTTATGCGATCCTATTCTTAAAATCACTTCTGAATAGTCGTACCAAAATTCACCATAAACGTGCATTAGTTTTTCAACTGCAACACTATCTGAATTTGGTAGATCAAGCATGTCCTTATGAAAAGACCTAACTCTAAACTCCCTGCCTAAATCAACGTCTTCAGGATTAATATGCCACTTATCGTCGGAACAAGCGAAAAAACACATCACCATCATTGTCAACAATTGACCTCTCAATAAAGTGGTACGAAATCTGCTTGTAACCATGTGATTTACTATTAATTTTACTAATTCAAACGCAAAGATGAGGACACTTATGCGAATCATTCAAAATACACTACTGCCAATTTTCATTTGGGCATTATTTTTTATCCCAAATTTTGCTTCAGCTCAGAATCAAGCTGTTAAAATGGGTCTATCTTTAACTCCTAACTTTAGTTGGATGACTTCGACGGATTACGATCACTTGTCGTCTGGAACGAACTTAAACTTTGGTTTTGAATTCGTTGCTGACATTATGTTTAGCGACAACTATGCCTTCAGCACAGGGATTCACATTTTCCAAACCGGTGGCGAAATTAGTTATATAGTAGAACATCCAGATAACGATTACTCATCTTCTAACAATTTCTTGATGACTGTTGAAAGGGACTATCAGCTTAAATATGTTGAGGTTCCTCTAACTTTTAAGATGCGAACAAAAGAAATCGGCTACTCAACTATCTATGGAAGGTTTGGTCTAGGCCTAGGTCTGAATATTAAAGCAAATGCGTCCGAAGCTAGGTACGATAGCTGGTTTGAGTCGACAAATAATGGAGTTTGGTCACCTAAAGTAGATGGCCCAAACACTCCAGGTTTCCACGATGTAGAAGTAGTTAATGACGTAAAGCCATTTAGGGCATCGATGATAATTGGAGGTGGAGTTGAAAGGTCGCTTGGAGGGTCGTCTTCTCTTTTGATTGGATTGAATTATAATGTAAGCTTCTTAAATACTCATAAAGACCTAACCCAGGTGAGCGTAGATGTTGACGGTATCCCTGAAACTCTTGGCGACTTGCCAGTGCAGAATGATCTTAAAGGACACGACAGTGTTGTTGAGCTTGTGATAGGATTAATATTCTAACTTATGTTCATGGATTTTGATGCGGGCGCTGTAGCTAAACATATTTCTAGTTGGCTAGATTCTTATTCTGAAAAATCAGAAGTGAAGTCATACATTTTGGGCGTTTCGGGAGGTATTGACTCTGCTGTAACTGCTTCGCTTTGCGCTCTCACAGGGAGGCCCACTTTCTTAGTAAACATGCCAATTCATCAGGCAGAATCAGAGGTTTCTAGAGCTGATGAATTCATCGAGTTCCTTACATTTAAGCACTCAAACGTATCGTCTATTGATGTTTCACTTACAGAAGTATACGAAGCTTTGAGAACGTCATTGCCTGCAATTTTAGATAAGTCAAATGGGTTAGCAATGGTAAATACTCGAGCTCGACTTAGGATGACAACTCTCTACGCTTTGGCTGCTGAAAGAGGAGCCTTAGTTGTGGGAACAGGAAATAAGATTGAGGATTTTGGTGTGGGTTTTTACACGAAATACGGCGACGGTGGTGTGGATTTGAGTCCCATAGCTGATCTAGTGAAATCTGAGGTTTTTGATGTGGGTGCTCACCTCGAGGTTCCTCAGTCAATTTTAGATGCTGCTCCTACAGATGGGCTTTGGGGAGATGATAGAAATGATGAAGACCAAATCGGAGCATCATACCCTGAGCTAGAAATAGCTATGAAGAAGGATGAAAGCTTTAAAGCAGGAAACGGGTCTCCAGATGATTTAACCGGAAGAGAGGCTGAGGTGTATGCTATTTATTCTAGGCTTAACAGAATCAATCAGCATAAGATGCAGCCTATACCAGTTTGCAAAATTCCTAGATAGGATTACTCCTTATTCTTAGTGTCAATAATGATGGTTACAGGGCCATCGTTTAATAATTCTACATCCATCATTGTGCCAAATTCTCCTGTTTGGACTTCAGAATTACTTAATTGAGAGCATTCAGATATAAAATTCTCGTAAAGAGGAATTGCATGATCTGGACGAGCAGCTTTTATGAATGATGGTCTCGTTCCCTTCTTCGTTGAAGCGTGTAAAGTGAATTGACTTACTATTAATAATTCACCATTTACGTCGTTTAAATCTAACTTCATCTTTCCCTCGGTGTCAGAAAAGACTCTTAGACCGCAAATTTTCTTTGCCAGCCAACTTCCATCTACACTGGTGTCGTCAGCCTCAATGCCAAGTAAAACAAGTAATCCCGGTCCTATTTGGCCTATAGTTTTATCATCAACTTTTACGCTGGCAAAACTTACCCTCTGAATAACTGCTCTCATGTGCGAAAGTTACTGCTTGAAACGGCCGACTCCTACGTCTGCATTGCTACCTTTACGGCCTGAAAATAATCGCATTAATTTGCTCAAATGAAGGCATCGCTAAAACCTGCTACTTTAGAACAAGCTCAAGAGATGGGCTTGACAGCTGACGAGTTCGCTATGATTAAAGAAATCATGGTTAGAACTCCGAACTTCACGGAGATGTGTATCTACTCTGTAATGTGGAGTGAACACTGTTCGTATAAGAACTCTATCAAATGGCTTAAGACTCTTCCAAAGGAAGGTAATCACATGCTAGTAAAGGCAGGTGAGGAGAACGCCGGTATTGTAGATATCGGTGATGGACTTGGATGTGCCTTTAAGATTGAATCTCACAACCACCCGTCGGCTATAGAGCCTTACCAAGGTGCGGCTACTGGAGTTGGAGGTATCAATAGAGACATATTCACAATGGGTGCTAGACCTATCGCCCAATTAAACAGCTTGAGGTTTGGTCATCCCGACAACCCCAAAACTAAATGGCACCTTGAGGGTGTCGTAAAAGGAATTGGCGATTACGGAAACAGCTTTGGTATTCCAGTAGTAGGTGGAGAAGTGTTCTTTGACGAGTGCTACCAGGTAAACCCGCTAGTAAATGCTATGTCTGCTGGTATCTTAAAAGTTGATGAGATTATCTCTGCAACGGCAAAGGGCCCAGGTAACCCAGTTTATATTGTTGGATCTGACACTGGGAAGGACGGTATCCAAGGTGCTTCATTTGCATCTAAGGATATCACAGAGGAGAGTGCTGACGATCTTCCATCAGTTCAGGTTGGTGACCCATTCCAGGAAAAACTCCTTCTAGAAGCAACACTTGAACTATCTAAAACAGATGCGGTAGTGGGTATGCAGGACATGGGTGCTGCAGGTATTACTTGTTCTACTTCTGAGATGAGTGCAGCTGGTGAAGTAGGCATGGACATTCACCTGGACAGAGTACCTCTTCGTCAGGCTGATATGGAGCCGTTTGAAATACTTCTTTCAGAATCACAAGAGAGAATGCTTGTTGTTGTTGAAAAGGGCAAGGAGCAGGTTGTAGAAGATATTTTTGCAAAGTGGGATCTACACGCTGTGCATATTGGTGAAGTAACTGAGGGCGATACTATTAGATTCTTTGTTGATGGCGAAATCGTAGCAGAGGTTACTGCATCGCCACTAGTTCTTGGTGGTGGAGCTCCACAATACGATCGTGAGTATGAGGAGCCAGTATGGTTTGCTGAGAATATGGTATTCGATCAAAACTCTATTCCTGTTCCAACTATTCAGGAATGTGTAGACATTTCTCATGATCTGATCTGTCAACCAAATATCGCTTCTAAGAAGTGGGTTTGGGAGCAGTACGATAGCATGGTTGGGACTCTAAATAGAACTACAAACAGACCTTCTGATGCTGGAGTAGTTTCAGTTAGAGGAACTAAGAAAGGATTAGCACTTACTGTTGATTGTAACGCTAGATATGTACAGGCAGACCCTGAAACAGGAACTGCAATTGCTGTAGCAGAGGCTGCAAGAAACATTAGCTGTACTGGAGCAACTCCATCGGCTATTACTAACTGCTTGAATTTCGGTAACCCTCATAACAAAGAGGTGTACTGGCAATTTGTTGGTGCGATCAAGGGTATGAGTCGTTCATGTGAGAAGTTTAATACTCCAGTAACTGGTGGTAACGTAAGTTTTTACAATCAAACTGTAAATCCTGACGGATCGGTGAAGTCTGTATTCCCAACGCCAACAATTGGCATGGTTGGAGTTATTGAAGATAGAGACAGCCACATGTCACTAGACTTTAAGCAAAAGGGAGATTTGATTTTCCACCTAGGTGAAATGTCTGATTGTATGAATGCTTCAGAGTACCTAGCTAACATGGTAGGAGAGAAGAACACTCCAGCGCCTTCGTTTAATCTTGATGCAGAATACAAGCTTCATAAGTGTATTCGCGATTTAATTAAGATGAGACTTGTAAATGCTGCTCACGACGTTAGTGATGGTGGATTGTTTACTGCTCTTCTTGAAATGTCAATGCCAAACTCTCTTGGTTTCGACATTGTAAGCGATGACGAACTAAGAATTGACGGATTTTTATTTGGTGAAGCTCAGGGAAGAATTGTTGTTACAATCAATGAAGCTGATTGTGACGAGTTCTACGAAATCTGCGAGGCAAATGATGTTCCTGCAGTTCTTTTGGGTCATGTAACTAAGGGTAAACTTGTGGTGGATGATGTTCCGTTTGGGTTCTGTGAAGAATTATCAGCATACTACAACAACGGATTAGAAGAAGCGTTAGACCTATGATTAAAAGCTTGCTTGATTTCATTTTATCTAAGGATATGCTAAAGGTTTCGGCCGGTATAGCACTTTCTTGGATATTGATTTTAGGCATGACTTGGATAGGCCTTATCATTAATAGTAGGCCCTGGTCTGAAAGAACAGTACCTAACGTCGAAGGTCTAATGAAGGACTCTGCTATGAAGATTCTAGAAGAGTTGGAGCTCAATGCTATACATATCGATTCAGTTTATAACGCTTCAGCTGTTCCTGGTTCTGTACTTGAGCAGTCGCCAGCTACGGGTAGCAAAGTGAAAAGTGGTCGACCTATTTACTTGACGACTTTCAGGGTTACACCTCCAGATGAAAAGATTGGTATTAAAGAGGGGCAGGATGCCCGTTTAGCCTCAAGTATACTTGAGAGAAAGGGCTTTATTATAGAAGTTAAAAAGGAAGCAAATACAGAGTTAGCAGGCAAGGTTGTAAGAGTTGAGCATAATGGGCTCAGACTCGCTTCTGACGATAGAAAAAAACGCGGAACAAAACTTACGCTTGTGATAGGACAGGTTCTCAATAAGCAGGTTAGAATTCCTTGGCTTATGGGATTGAATCTTACTGATGCAAGTAAAAGATTGAGTAATTCCTCTCTTTCACTGGGGTATGTAGAATATGGAGATTCACTCTTTACACGAAATGATACTGTTTCTGCGTTAGTAGTTAGTCAATTTCCAAAGTCTAGTTCCGGACTTGTGAAAGCAGGGACGGCAATAGACCTAGTTCTAGATAAAGAATAGCATGAAGAATTTTAGGCCATCATTAGTATTTGCACTTTTGATCTCTACAATAAGTTCAAACGTGTGGAGTCAGGAGATTGAACGAGATCTTAGAATTTTTCCTACTGAGCATGGAAGAAATTACTCTGAAATTTTTTCAAATAGAGGTGGATCTCCTCCAATGACATTGCCATTCCTTGACGATTTTGCTTGGCCAAGTTTCTTTGAAGAAAGCGGAGTAGATAGGCCTGAGCTGGTTCGTTGGGATTCTAGTCCAGTTAGAAGAACTAATACGTTTTCATTAAATACTCCTACAATTGGAGTTGCTACACTAGACGGACTTGATGCTGGAGGATACCCATATCAATTCAATGCAATTGACGCACATGGTTGGGCTGATACGCTTACTTCTCGTCAAATAATTCTTGGTGGCATGACAGCTGATGATGGGATTACACTTTCATTTTGGGTTCAAGGAGGAGGAATTGGAAATGGACCAGATGAGGGTGAGGATTCGTTGATAGTAGAGTTTAAATCTATTGGTATTGATGGAGATATTTGGACTAGAGTATGGGAAACACCCGGCTTTGAATCAGAAACTTTTTCACAGATAGTTATTCCCATAGAAGACGGGATTTACATGCATAATTCTTTCCAATTTAGGTTTAGGAATTTCGGAACTTTGATGGCAAATGCGGATTTATGGCACATTGATTACGTTTATGTGGCAACTAGTGGAGCAACAGGAAACCCATTGGAAGAACTTGCTTTCAGCGAGCCTGCATACTCTTTATTGAGATCGTTCTCTGCTATGCCCTGGACTCATTTTTCTGACAATCCTGAGTTTTATATGAGGGATACTCTGCGCCTAGAGTCGAATAATTTTGGCACGGGACCAAATAATCAGGAAAATACTGGAGTTAAGGTTAGGCTCCTAGCTCCTGGAATTGAAGCGGAAGAGTATATTAATGAGTTTATCCAAAACGTAAGTGTACCTGTGGGTCCTTTCACTACGGAGTTTCTTTCTGAATTATTAGATGATAGTGGATCCCAGTCTGACCTTGTTTACGACACTTCGCTTTCTGATTCTATTGCCACTTTTGAGGTGAGTATATGGGAAGAAGAAGTTGGATATTATACAAACCAAACTGCAGTCTTCGATAACGATTCAATAGGATTTAATCAGGTTTTTGATAACTACTATGCCTATGATGACGGGACTGCTGAAAAGGCATATGCTCTTGATGCAGTAGGGGGGCAAATTGCTGTTAGATTTCCTCTAGCCATTTCAGACACATTAGATGGAGTTTTAATACACTTTACTCCATATTATGATAATGCTGAAGAAGAAACCTTCGTACTAAAAGTCTGGGAAGATGACGGCGGAATGCCTGGTGAACAAATTGATACGATGTATCAATTCCACACTCCTTATTACTTTACTGAAGGGCACGATATGTTTGCATATTATCCTATGGACCAACCAATACCAGTTAATGGTACTATTCATGTAGGCTTGATACAACAGAGCATAGACAGGCTCAATATTGGTCTTGATAAAAACACTAATTCAAACTCTGGAAATCTTCATTACATGTTAGGTCCTGGGTATAGCTGGGCTCTTTCAGGTATAAACGGATCTTTAATGCTAAGGCCAGTTTTGAGAGCTGGAAAGGAATTAATTGTAGATGTTGATGAAATTATAAACGTTGAAGAGTCACCTTTAATTTCACCACCTTATCCGAACCCCACATCTTTATTATTAAACTTCAACTCTGACGAAGCGCTAGATTTTACCATATTTGATTCTCTAGGGAAAATTGTATTTGAGGGAGTTAGTAATATGGGAAAAAACTCAATAAATGTAGAATGCCTAGAAAACGGTATATACATTATTCAAGCAAGAAATGGCAGATCTAGAGAATTTATACACTCAAGATTCGTTATCCAACGATAATATATCTGAAGAGTTATTTGAGCATCATAAAATTGTTGCAGACCCAGGTCAGCACCCACTGAGGGTTGATAAATTTTTGATGAATCTGATTGCTCATATCAGTCGGAATAAGCTCCAGATTGCTGCTAAGGGCGGATACATTAGGGTAAATGGCAAGCCTGTAAAATCTAATTTTAAGGTTAAAGCTGGACACGTTGTAACTGTAGAATTACCTCAGCCTGTTTATGAGTTTGAGTTACTGCCTGAAGAAATGGATTTGAATATTCTTTTTGAGGATTCGGACATTTTAGTAATCAATAAGCCAACAAACCTTGTAGTTCATCCTGGTCACGGTAATCATTCCGGTACACTTGTAAATGGGATATTGCACCACATACAAAACATCCCTTCCGTTCCAGGTTCGCCATCCCCTAGACCTGGTCTTGTCCATAGGCTAGATAAGAATACAACTGGATTAATGGTTCTTGGAAAAACGGAAAGATCTCTAACTGAACTAAGCGATCAATTCTTTGAAAGGACGGTTGAAAGAAGATATCACGCATTAGTTTGGGGTGATGTCAATGAGGATGGTACAATTGAAGGGCACGTGGGCAGATCTAGATGTAATAGAACTATACAAGCTGTTTATCCTGATGGAGATGAGGGGAAACATGCAGTAACCCACTACAGAGTAGTTGATAGGTTAGGTCCTGTTACCCTTGTTGAATGTAAGCTTGAGACAGGAAGAACTCACCAGATTAGGGTTCACATGCAGTACATAGGTCATCCGCTATTTGGAGATCCGCGTTATGGTGGTAACGTTGCAGTAAAAGGGTCACCAGGAGGGAAGTATAATTCATTCTTGCGTAATTGTTTCGATATTCTTCCTCGCCAAGCTCTTCACGCAAAAACATTAGGCTTTACTCACCCTAAATCTGGAGAGTTTATGAATTTCGATTCAGAGATTCCAAAGGATATGTCTGATATAATTGAAAAATGGAAAGTATACCTTGGTGGAATGGTTAGATAATTAACTCTCCAATTCTTCCTTCTCAATCAGTGCGTCTTCCCATTGCTGAAGCAAATCGTCGTGCTGCTTCTGAAGTTCTTCGAATTCGTAGCTAAGGTCTGTCATTCTCTTTCTGTCTGATGGATCAACCTGGCTAAGTTCAATATTTTTCTCTTTAAGTCCTTCTTCAGCTTTAGAGAACGATTTCTCAAGTCTTTGAACTTTCTTAGTTGCTGCTCTTAAAACCTTTTCACGTGCTTTCTTTTCCTCTCTAGTGAGTTTGGATTTTAGTGGCTTTTCTGTAATCTTCGCACTCTTTCCTTTGCGAAGTACTTTCTGTTCAGTTTTTGACGACTCATATGCTCCAATGCTATCAGCGTGCTTTTCATGAAGGAAATTCTTGATATCTCCTATGTACTGTTTAAGTCTGTTGGGTGTTACCTCGTATACAAACTCAGTTAGATCAGCTAAGAAATCTCTATCGTGTGAAACAACAATAAGAGATCCATCAAAATTCTTGAGAGCTTCCTTAAGTACAGATTTTGCCTTGATGTCTAGGTGATTAGTAGGCTCATCAAGAATTAAAACATTGTACGGGTGAAGTAATAGTTTACACATAGCAAGTCTTGCCTTTTCACCACCACTTAATACACTCACCTTTTTATCTACATCATCACCAGAAAACAGGAATGCACCCAGCATAGACCTAAGGTTGATGTTTGACGCTTGAGTCACTTCTTCTTCAAGTGTTTCAAGAACAGTTAGCTTATCATCTAATTCCTCAGTTTGGTTTTGAGCATAATAACCTATATCGACATTATGTCCAATTGTAAGCTCTCCCTTATATGTTTCTAATCCAAGAAGGATTCTTGTTATTGTTGTTTTTCCAGCACCGTTCTTTCCAACTAGAGCAATCTTGTCCTGACGAGCCATAATGAGGTCAACGTCTTTAAAAACATTAAGATTGCCAAATGATTTTGCTAGTCGCTTTGTTTCGAAAACCACCTTTCCTGTTCGCGGGGCAGGAGAGAAGCGAAATTTAATACTCGCGTTATCATCCTTATCTATCTCAACGCGTTCAATCTTTTCTAGCTTACGTATGAGTGTTTGAGCGAATGCCGCTTTATTTTTCTTTGCCCTAAACTTATTAATTAGAACCTGAGTATCTTCTATGTACTTCTTTTGGTTTTTATAAGCCTGCACCTGCCTTTCTTTTTCTTCGTCACGCCAAACTTGATACTTGGTGTAAGGAGCTTTAAAATCATAAATCTTAAACGGACTTATCTCAATAGTCCTCTTAGTCAGAGTGTCAAGGAACATTCTATCATGAGAAATTAGAATAATAGCACCTGGATAGTTTTTTAAAAAATCTTCAAGCCATTCGATAGATTCAATATCAAGATGGTTTGTAGGCTCGTCGAGAAGAAGGAGGTCAGGGTTCATCAATAGAAGCTTTGCAAGCTCAACTCTCATTTGCCAACCGCCACTAAACTCAATCATTTTTCGCGACATATCACTCTGTGCAAACCCAAGACCCTGAAGAATACGCTGGATCTTTTCTTTAATATTGCCTCCACCAATTACTTCGATCCTTGTATTGCACTCTGTAAGCTCATCTATAATTCTTGCATAGCTGTCACTCTCGTAATCAGTTCTAAAGCTTAAATCCTTTGTAATTTCTTCAACTCTACTTTCAAGCTTGCTAATTTCATCAAATGCACTATATGCTTCATCAAAAATCGTAGCATCTTCGTTGTGCTCCATTTCTTGAGGTAGATATCCAATCTTAAAATCCTTTGGGTGACTGATATTTCCCTTCGACGGGTTGTTAACCCCTGCGAGTATTTTAAGAAGCGTAGATTTTCCTGCACCGTTTCTACCAACAAGACCTATTCTATCCTTTTTTCCAACGAACAAGTTCAAACCCTCAAAGAGAATTCTTTCACCAAAATGGACGCCTAATTGACTTACTGTTAGCATGGTGCGTAAAGGTCGTAAAATAAAAACGGGGAGCCATATTGGGCTCCCCGTTCACTATCATTACTTGACTATTAGTAATGCCATAAATCGTGTTCAAGTAGGAATAATTCCTCTTTGATTCTTTCAGATTCAATTAGAGCATCCATACCTCTTGCGTAATCTTTAATTAATCGATCGTGTACATTTGACTCTTTAATGATGTAGCTTGAGAAGTAACGCTTTTGAAATAAATCTTCGTACGTACGTCTTTGTGCATCGTTGAAAAGATTAAATACGTCCGAATGTGCAAACACATAACGACACTCGGGGTAGTATAACCAGAATAGTGGAGAGAGCCCCTGTATTTCACCTTCATCGTCTTTTTTTTGATAAATCGGAGCAATGCCAATAATTCTAATATATCTCTCAGACCTTTGTCTATCCCAAATCCAATCTTCTTTTATTTGATAACGAACTATATCGTAAGACTCTATAGGGACTTCAATAGTTTCAGTACCAATTACTTCACCGTATGTTGGAGAGTCATCATCCAAATCAACTATAGGTTTAGTTTCAATGTTCATTAGCAATCTTTCTACACTATCCCTTGAAAGTGCTTCAGAAAACTCGTCATCATCTCCCATAATACCAGTGGAATATGCTATAAGTGATCCATCAGTCAGTAATCCTTGTTTAATAACATCAAAAAGATTTTTTCTATCCTTGATTGGCTCAACCGGGAAGTAGTATGGATGATTGATTTTTTGTCTGAGATCAATTTCTTGCCAAACACGTTTAAAATACATCACATCAGCTTCTCGCAAATGTGGGTATGGAATTACTCGCTTAGTACGGTTTGTTTCTCTTACATAAGCTCCATCTAGTACGTTGTTATTAATATTAACTTGTGCGATAGTATCTATATTGAATAATACAATAGATACAAGTAGCATAGTATAGTTGAAAAAATCCCTCATCATTCAAACAATTTAGCCTGTTACTTTCAATTTCAAATTAGCGAGTATTCGATTTGAACCATCAGGAAGATTCACTTCGATATCCTCGAAATATATATAGTTACCTCTTTTGACTTTACCTAAAAGAGCTTGCATTTCTGAAGTTAATTTATCGTTTCCAGACTTAAACTCTTTAAATGTACCATTCATGGTTACACGTAAAGTGAAGCTTTTGACTCTAACCTTAACTTTAAAATCAAAATTCTCCATTTTTGCCAATACAGGTGATAATACGTTGATTTGACCTTTCTTTATACCTCTATCAGACGATTTCTTGCCCCCCCATTGTGGTGTAGGGTCTGGTATTCTCTTAACTCTGAATTCTTCTCTTCCAATATCCGCAATAGTTCCGTCAGGCATCTCAGCTTTTACAGAAATGAAAGCTTTATCGTTAGATTTCTTTTTTGAAGGTTCTACTATATATGATCCATCAGATTGCATGCGAATCTTGTGACCAGATGATATTGAAACTTTCAGCTTATCATCTGCTACACCAGGAACACTAATCTTTACGGGGTTTTCTAAACCTCTGTAGAATACATTCATCTTTATTGGAGACACTACAAGAGCAGCGTCTGCAACAGTGATAGCAGGAGTTACAAACTCTTGACCTTCCATTTCACCATCTGGACCTTGGTATCGGATAATACCTCTGTACTGATATTTTCCCGTCTTCATACCTTTAGTTGAAATGTTGAATAGACCCTTACCACTTCCGTCTACAGGAAGCATCTCAAGGTTTGAAAAATCAATTTCTGAAGAATCAACTTCATCCCACTTTTCAGTTTGAACATATATTTCTGGAATACGAGTTGGATCGTATGCAGCAAGAAGAATTTTTGCTCTAGCTGTGTCTCCTTTAATGTAGTAAGTAGATTCAGGGAAAACAAGTGGCTGAACTTCAGAGAACTTTAAGTCCATTGCTTCATCTCCACCAAGTAGCCAATTAAGGATTTCAGCTTCAGTATCCTCAACATCAATAATCATCTTAGACATAAGAGGCATTACTGCAGCAAGTGGAAGGTCATAGAAGTTTGCAGCTTCCCAAAGAACTTCAACGCCGTTTTCCATCTCATTTTCAAACGTGAAACGCTCGCTTATAGAGTTTTTAATTGATTCAGGAAGATTTCTAATGTTACCATCGATGTCAGTAACACTTATGTTTAATAGATTATCTCTATATGTTTTAAGAGCAATTCTAAGACCATTAGCTGTCCATGTTCCTTCAACAGGAGAGCTAGGCTCTGATCCAACCATGAATGTCGTAAGTTCTTGGTATTCGTCTTTCTTTTGAATGTAAGCTAGGTTAAGTACAGTATCTCTACCGTTGCTGTCTTGACCAAAGTACTTCTCAAAGTTTAAAGGCTCTTGTTCTTTATATGTTCCTTCAGAAGCAGCCATACACTTTGCCTTTAGCAATGTAATGAATGATATTAGCTCTTCTGCTTCTTTATCTAACTCTTCAGCTTTTTGGTAGAATGGTCCCACCTTTTCCTCGTTGTTGAGATACTTTGCTTTAAGTGTAGCGTAGATTTCATCAACCTTTTCACCAATGGTTACTTGTGTTGAGAGTAGGCTGTTTTCAACCTTTACAAATCCATCAAGGACTTGTTTAGAAATATTCAAGGCAAGAAGGGCTGTTAGAACGAGATACATCATCCCGATCATCTTCTGCCTTGGTGTTTGTTTAGCTCCTGCCATAACTCAATTCCTTATTAATCTAAGGTTAAAGTTTAACTACGGCTTCCGCCCATTGCGTTGAGCATATTACCGTAAACAGTGTTAAGAGTAGCAAGGTTTTGAGCTAGTTCAGCAATATGCTCCTTGTATGCTCTTGTATCTTCAACACTATCGTTAAGTGTCTTAACAAGCTCACCCATTCCATCGAATAGCGCTTTATTTTCCTTAAGTTGCTCTAGTTGCATTTCGTACATGCTGTTTAGAGAGTCAAGGTTAGTGTTCATTCTCTGAAGGTTATCACTAGCGTTTGT
>MDSV01181127.1_pt1 | contig 22805 bp, 20 predicted proteins | sample 810851 | NCBI WGS metagenome assembly MDSV01 (sample SAMN05326640, study PRJNA326480) | marine metagenome | isolation source: seawater | place: Atlantic Ocean: North East | collected 2012 | reverse complement strand
TCTGGAAAAATTGTCAGCAAGTTTTGAATGATGCCGTCTTCGGGCGGCGTCAAGAGTTCTTTTATCTCTTCGTAACATAATTTAAAGCATTTATGTGTATACGAAACACCGCCAGAAGCCAACTGTATCGTTCCTTCCTTTTTAACTGAGATTCCGCCGCGCTCATCTTCAAATATTAAATCGGCTTTTGGTTCTCTGTACTTTAGTTTTACTTCAGAGCTGTGCTTCAAGCCGGTAGTGCTTCCAAATTGTGATATGATATTTTCGTATGCGGTTTGCACCTCTGGTCGGGCGCGGGTATCAACTGTCGCATGACGGCAGTAATCTGTAATATCTATTTCGTATTGTCTTCCTGTGGTTTTCATTTATCTTCCTATAATTAAAATTTCTGAGGACGCGCCCATTTTATCAGTCGCTACATTCTTCATACCATAAGCCCATTCGGCATCGATGATTTCGTAGCCCTCGTACATTTTCTTAATTGTCTTGCTGTTATTATAAGACATAACCCATCCTGTACGCTTTGTCAAGATGGAATACAGTCTTTCATGATCAAATGATCTATGTAAGTCTCCGTTAGTACCATATAGTGCGTTTTGAGTAGTTGGCAGCATATATGGGGGATCAAGATACAAAAAGGCTTTTGGGTGATAATAAATAGCATCCTCAAAGTCTGCATAATCCACTCTAAAGTTTTTAGCTTCGAAGTCTCTTAATCTTTGAACCGATGAATCTGTAAACCGTGCATATGATGCCTTTTCGGACCATCCGCCACTAAACGTGGCGCCAGAAAAACTAGCGCGATTAATAGCATAGTATTTTGCCGCCCTCTCATAAGAGAACATAAATGATTCAGTCTTAAGATCCTCGCGATATTGATGGAATGATTCTTTTGAACAGCCTGTCACAACATCACCGTTGCGAATCTGGTACTGTTCTCGCAAGTTCTGCACTTCGTCAGCTAGGCGATTGTTATTTTCGCTCAGCGCCATCCAAAACCACACTAGTTGTTTCATCTTATCATAACCACGCACTTCAGTACCCCTGCTGGCGACTGCCAACTCAACAGAGCCGCCACCAAAGAAAGGCGAACAAAGTCGATCAATGTCTTCCGGTATATGAGGTAGTATGTGCTTAACAGCACGGGATTTACCTCCCGGGTATCGTAACGGCGTCTTCATCATAAACCCAAAAAAAAGCGGCAGACTTTTTACCGGTCTGCCAGCGGCTGTTTGTTACTCTACTGCTGTATCAACAGAGTCCGCGGTGTCTGCCGCGGTGTCTTCATCCTTATCCCCACAAGCCATCATTAGCGCTGTGGCAAGGATTGGTAGAACGAGTCTCATTTTGTCTCCTTAAAATAGCGGCAGACTTTTTACCGGTCTGCCAGCGGCTGCAGCTATTCAGTTGCTTCTGTGGTTGTTTCCTCGGTCGAATTAGTTTCTTCGCTATTCGTCGTAGCAGAAACCTCCACGGGTGTCGTGGTTGCCTCGGTTGTTTCTACTGCAGGGGTAAACTCGCTTACCTCTTCTGCTGGGGGCTCATACGAGCAAGTTCCATAAGCTGTTGCGACGACTAATGCGCCACCAACAACTGTTACTTGGACCTTCCATCGCGCCCATACTGATCTCAACCATTCCATAATATTCTCCTTTTTTATTAATAGAATAATGCGGCAGACTATTTACATTTAGACCGGTCTGCCAGCGGTTATATACAAGTCTTTTACTTGTTTGCCATCAATTCATCAAATGCTTTGTCAACTGGGTTTTGACTATCAGCACTATAACGGCTCGTTTCTGATGAACGCTGTTCTGCACTAAGATTTCCAGAAAGCTGTTCATCTAAGATAGCATCTATCTCTTCTGGAGACAAGCGCTCAAACAAGCTATCAAAGTCCGGCATATGATCAAGTAGAGCGGGGATTGCCTCTTGATCTTCAAGTAGCGTCGAAGTGCTTCGACGCATTTTCAGACTTGTTTGGGGATAGGCACCGGGTGTGGTGGGTTTTGTGTAGACTAGTGTTATATCGGTGCCCTCCAAACTGTCAGTAATGTCGCCATATTCTGGATCTAGAATATAGCCAAGAAGGAGTTCATAAGCTTTCTTTCCATAGCCGTACACCTTAACTCCTTCATTTTCTTGTCCACGAACAATAACAGGAGAAAAATAACGTCCGCGTACGAATAGTGACTTCGCAAGCTTCTTGCTTTCCTCATCATTGTTGTTGACTCCATCCTTCCAAACGGAGGATGCAAAATCGCAAATTGGGCAGCGCTCACCAAAGTTTCTCTTTGGGCAAAGAATGCCACCTTTATGTTCGCCTACATTATAATGGAAATGCATTTCCTTGAGTGGATCTCCATCTGCGGCAGGGACGATACGAATTACTTGTTCTCCCTCTTGTGGCTTAAACCAAACGGAATTTTCCGCGCTGTTGCCGTCACCACGTAGGGTGGCAAGCTTCTTTCTCATTAGTTCCATATTGATTGACATTAGTTTTTTCTCCTTGTTTTGTTGTTGTAAAGTATACCGAGCTTTCCTCGATATCTAATGTATCACTCTTGATCTAACTTGTCAAGAGTATTTTGTTGTATTGCGTTAGTGTGGGCAACGCAGAACCCAAAGTCTTGTAAGTGTGTTTCCCAGATACCATAAGATACTTTTCTGAATGCATTTCTAGGTTTTTCCTTTAGCATATCAACAAGTTTCTTGTGTAATCCGGCTTCCGTTTCTAGTCTCTCTTCATTTATACATATATAATAGCATGTCTCGCGGGGGCTGTCAAGCTCAAAAAACCATTTTTCTGACATATTTTTTATATCCAGAGCGCCAATAGAACATACTCTGTTCATTTCTAGAGGTCTAGAAATTTGCCCTATCTCTGGTTCAGTATGTCTAAAAAAGTTAACGTAATGCACTGAAGAAAATATCGCCTGATTAATCATATCAAAATAGTTTTTAATTGATATATTTGTTAAACTTTTCTCTAATTCTGTATTTGAAAAAATTGTTATTGATTTAAATAAACCTGAGCGTGCGTACTCTTGCAAAATGCCGTATACTGTGTTTTCGATTAGCTTGGGAATACCTGTTAGTAATTCGGTGTCTGGTTTTACATAGAAAATTTCAATTCTCTTGTTTCTTATCTGTTCCAATATACCTAAGACGTAATTAGAACTATAGGAGGAGCCCATTATAAAGACCTGCACATCATCTTTGATGTTCTTAAAAAAAGATTTTAAATTTGGCACATTTTTCTCATATTCTTCTGGATTTTCAAAGGATTCTAACTTAAATGAGTTTTTTGAATTTTCGTATTTGCTTCCCAGCAAGTACACGTCATAGTTACCCTGCTGTGATTCAAACTTTTCGGCTATTTTAGAAGCAGCATTACCAATTCCAATAATAGATATCATATACCTAAAACCTCCAAATCGTAGTAATTTTTAGCAGCCTTCATGTTTGTCTTATATTTTCCTATTTTATTATTTGAAAAAGTTTTTTCTATCTCTGGAACCAAAGAGCGATCTTCGTCATGTAAATCGATAACGACCTCATCGTGAACGATATGAGATACAAAAGATTTTTTACCATGTAATAGTTTGTCAAGCTGAACAGCACGATCGTTGACTAGGTCTGCAGTTGTACTTTGAATAATATAGTTTAATGCCTTGTATTCGTCAACCTTTATTTTCCTACCAAAAACAGTGCTGACGTGCTCGTCTTCATAGTATTTTTGCAGTAAGGCGTCCCTATCGTAAATTGAATCTTGGATTATTTTCGAATCTGGATTATATAGCCATGAGAAAAACGTTTTTTTAGCTTCTTCTCTTGTTTTTACACTACTAGAGAGAACGTTTTCCAAGTTCCATTGATGAACATCACAATCTGGCTGTGGCACATCTAATAAACTCAGCACAGTGCGAGCCTCAGCCCCGTTATAATCTAGCGACAAATACCAGTCATTTTGAGGTTTTAACAGCATTCTCAATTCTTTACTCATGGTCAATATGGGGAACGAACCCGGGTGAGTTGACAACCTGCCAGTCACAGTGCCAAATAGATTATAGTCAATATATTTTGGATTGTTCAATATTTTATTTGCTGCTGACCTAAAGTTGTAGTTAGCCATAATCCCTCTACAGTCCGTTACGTTTACCTCAAGCTCTCTGTATCTAATCTTATATAGCAGCTTTTCAACCGCCGCAAGGTGTTCGTATACTTCTGGTATTTCATTATTTTCAAATACATATTGCGTAATTTGATTTTTAATTTCCAAAAATTCTTTCAAAAAATCATGAGGTACAAGATCGAAAAAACAATGCTGTCTGAAATCTATCTTTGCTATCTCGAATGACTTTTTAAATGCGCGCATCTTTTTTTGATGTCTCTCTAATTCTTCTTTTAGGTGTTCAGGGCATGATTCACTTAGATTTTTGCCGCCCGATACGAGCCATCCATATTTTATTGAATCATCGGATATTGATCCGGAATACTTCCAAGTTTTGCCATTTTTAAAACTTTTCGGCATCTCAGACTTATCAAACACCAATCGTCCGTCAAAATAAACACCTACACAGTGTTCTTTATCATCAATAGCTTGAAAATACACTATTTCCTCGTTTCACCTAAACTTTTATTAATATAGCTTAATGAGCCGCGATAGTCAAACGTTTTATTCAAAATAATTTCAAAGGAGTCCACAGCTTTGCGTAAATCTTCGTTAGATAATTCAATTACATTGTCTATTATTCTATTTTGTTCTGATTTTGTAAATTTAGATTCTTCCTCTATAAATCTCATTTTACAATACAATTTTAGAAAGTATGCATCATCATGATCCTCGATAAATTGTTGATAACTGTACTCAATTGGTATTTGCGTTACGATTCTGCTACCTCCTTGATCAGTTTCAACGAGTCTGGTGAATCTTTTTCTTTTTAAGCTGCTGTACATATTGTACATGATAACCTTGAAAGAATCCAAATACCCCCTATGTGCTTTTTTATAAACACTGTTCATAATTTGTTCTATTGTCTCCACTCCGTACGCCATAGACGCGTCTGCCATTGGTGCAGAAGAAATATCGGCTACCAATCGCCATGGATTGTTTCTATCTACCATAAATCCCATATTGGCGCATGTAGTTAAATAAAATTCCCAGTTTCTACTTTCATAGAATTTCTTTATTTTTTCTAAATCATTATCACATTTAATATCTGCAATTTCGATTACAAGTCCAGACACGTTTATTGGACAATACGTACTTTTAATGAATGCCGGCAATGTAAACGGTCTTTTTCTTATTGTTTTTGATAAAAATGGTGTTAATTTGCCAACAAATTGATCAAAATTTAAAAATTTTATATTCCTATTTTTTACAATTTTCTCAAATGCGTTCGTGTATGATTTCAAATGGGCGTTGTATGCGCTCGTCGGGTTTATATACCCTTTGTATGCTGCCAAGTCACTTAAAAAATCTTCACCACTAGAAATTTCGCCTTTCATTAGCTTTTTTTGAAATTGTTTTTTCAGTTTTTCAAACATATCAACAACAAAATTAAGAGCATAAACCTCTTGAGAGGAATTTGCAACTGAAGGGACTCTTTTTGGTTTGAGTAATAAATTGTTCACAACAATGGGCTGAAAAAATTGATCCACTCTTCCATACAGCATTTTCTCGGCAAACTCAAAATCTACCAAATTAGCATAGTCAGAAGTTGTATCAATGCTATAAAATTCTTTTTTTTCAAAAAGCTCTCTAGCTGTTTCTTTGTTGCTTTCCTTGTATAATATTGACATTTAAATTCCTTTTTACTTACGGGGCATCGCTCGGATTTCCAAAAAAATCTGGCACTTTTTCAAGAAACCCGCCATTGTCCTCGACTAGCTTAGTAACAACAGTCTCAGACAAAGCCTTAAGTCTTGAAGGCGATGATGTTATAAATTCGCCAACACCTTGAACCATATCTCTAATGTTTTCTCTTGCCGCGGCTCGGTGGGCAGCGTCCTCTTCTATTCTTGATACTTTACATTTTGATTCAGATCTTTCATTCGGGTTTTTACCACGTTTTAATTTTCTAGGTGAGCCAATTTGAGCCACCCATTTTGCGGTAAACTCTGTGTCGAACTGACCAACACCAAAAGTATGCGTAACTTGCATAATATCATAATAGCCGCCTATTCCAAAATCTGTCAGACCTCTGACACCTCCTAACTGAGCCATGGTCTCGCTATCTAAGTTAGGTACCCAGCCTTGAGGGTCGACAAATATCTTGGTTCCCGGAAAAACATTGAAATTAGCGAAAGATTTGACATCGACATTGTAGACTTCACGTAATTGTGATAACCCATCAAAACCCTCTTGTTCAAATCGCGCCTCTCTTATGCCGGGTCTATTGTCGCGTGTTAGTGAGATAGTTTTAATTATGCCGCGGTCTCTCCCAACAGAATAATGATGAACCCCTCTTTCGGCATCATCAAGACGATTTCCTGAATAATGTCCGATCGGGGGAACTCGACCGGAATAAAAAACTAAATAATTCATCTCTTCTCTTGCAGATCTTGGATAAGCGGGATCGTATCCGGACTCCGCCGATCCCAAAGCGGGCGTATTCATGTAATTTAAATATGCGCGACTAGTTTTGAATTCAAACTCTGGATCAATATCAGCGCCATCAGAACCATCTTCTCCAGAATAATATTCATGTAAATATTCAGGACTCATATTTGCATTAAACGCTTTGTTTGTTCGCATCATGGTGTACGTTAAATCATCTATTTTTTCATCAAATCGATTAACACAGAATGCTTCAGTTTTTGCTATTCTTACCTTTTGCTTGAGCGCTCCCCCAAACGAACTATCATCATTTAAACAATTTTTGACTAATTTCATGATTAATTTATTTAAAAAACCCGACAATGAAATTTTTGTTATTCCGTCTTTCAATGTCTCTGACATCATCCATTCCTGTAGGTACGCTATGGTAACCGGAACATCGCCTATACTAGCTATCAAGACGTCGTTGGCATCAAAAGGATTAACAAGCTCAATTGAACCCAACACTACTCTAAATTTTCTAAAATCTTCTGTATCTTTTGAGTATTCGTCAATCATTGAAAATGCCGTTCTTCTTTTTTCTGCCCTGTCGTCTATATTTGCTTCTACATCATTTATCTGCTCTGCGAGCCTGAAAATTTCTGCTCCATCGGTGGCATTTGAAAGTTGATTACGGAGATCTGAAACTGTATTTATATCCTCAGCTTGGTTACCCGAATGGATTTGTAATTCTTGTAAAACTTTGTTTATTTGTTCGTGTAAACCAGCCGGTGAAACACCGACCGTTATAGCACCTAAAACAACATCAATTATGTCACTTATGAAAACGTATGGAATTGTTGGAATTGTTGGACTGTTAACTTTCGTTTTAATTCTATCTTTTTTCTTACCTCCACCTGCATCCTTTTTAATATCCTCTTCTAGTGCTTCTGGGGTGCCATCTGAGCCTAGAAACTCAGCCTTTTCGCTAAGCTTAAGCACGTCCGCAAAAGTTAAATTTGACGCGTTTTCATTAAATTTTTCTAATACTTCTGGGTCTACTTGCAAGTAGTTGACTCTTTTTTTACTGTGTAAGTTTTGTATAATTGATGAAATTGCTTCAGTTCGAATATCTTTTAAATCGTCGACATGTTGCTTTTTTAATGCCTTGGATAAATCTTCATCACAGTTTGCTTTGGCAGATTCAGTAGCTATTTTCATTTTCAAGTTTAATGCGCGCATTTTTTGATTTGTGAACACATCAAAATTGGTGCCACTAAATCTTTGGTCGTTAAATGGCAAATAATCTATTTCAAACATTAATGATCCATCCTCATTAAAATCAAAACGATGTACAGTTGGGGTCAAGTTTAAAGTTATCGTATTTCTAGAGAGAACTGACATATCTGACTCTGGATTTGTCGTTCGTTTCGGTTTTTTAATTCCCAGTTTTACTTTCAGTGAAAAATCGAGTCTTGCCAGATCATGGTCAATAACACCCATCTTGTGGGCGTTTTCGGTCTCATAAATAGGCTCACTTAAGGCTTTCGAAGTCTTCAAGGCTAGATCAATATACCTATACCTAGCGCCCGGCATGCCGCGGGGTTGAAAAAGCTCATCAAAACTAGCTGCATAAATTTTCAATGTAGCTTTAAATGACTTATTAGCTGCAAATGGATCAGTACCAACAAACTTAAGTTGAAAATCTTTTATTCCCACGCCGGTTGCGCGCTTTTTTTTGTTTGTTAAGAGGGATTCTAGATTTCTTTGAGTCAGGTGGGTGTCAAAAAACATCTCTATATTTTTATCCTCTCCTTCTTCTATATCCGTAATTGTTTTAAACAATCTTATTTCAGGTTGTAAATTTGCAATTTCTTCTGATCTCATTCTAAGAAACTGATCTGTGTCAGAATAGATTAATAGATCGTTGATACAAGTTGAAGGATCACCGTGGACCATAATACAGGCATTTGGAGAGCCATCTATGTATGGATATTCCTTTTGTTTTTCTGGATCTCTGTAAGAATTACTATGTCGGTGTTTTATAATATCGATGATTTTTGCTTGTATGAAATTTTGTTGTTTAAACTCTAAAGATTTTGCGGGCTGGACCGTAGCAGCCACGCGAGCCTGCTCTTCTTTGGCTTTCTTATCTGCTTCTGCAAGTTTTGCCGCTCTTTTTGCTTTCTCGGCTACATCTTCGCAATCTGCTACAGTGCCCTCTGCTTCCATACCCAAGCTAATAGCCTGATCTATTTGCTCCTGCAGGGCGGCACATTTTTCCGCATTCTTTTGTTCTTCTATTTCATTAGACGCCGCCGTGTCCGGACGTTGGTTATCTTCAATAAGAGCATTTTGTTTAGCTATTTGACTAACTATCTGATCGAATACTTCTTGAGCATATTTGCCTATATCGTTTGGGGGTGCTAATTTTTCCCTTATCTCTTCATCAGTTGCGGTAGAGAACCACTCTGAATTCTTGACAAGAACATCGTTGTATAAATCGGAGTAAGCCCCTTCACCTCTAGATGCCATTCCAGAAGATGCGAGTTCAGCAGACATTCTTGCATAATCAGTAAAACCTTCTATAGTTGAGGCGTACTTGTCTGATAGTGGTTTTCGACTAGAGAGTTCCAGCAATTCACCTTTTTCGCTATTTTCCCAACGCCAAGCCAGTGCTTGATCGTATGCGCGCTTAGCTGCCTCACGATTAACTGCAGCATTGGCAGGTATATTAAAAGTGTCAAATTCTGCTGTGTTTGGATCGCCCATTGATTAAACCTCCAGCACACTCAGTACATTATTAAGATTTACAGGAATGTCTATCAAATCCCCGTTACGGATATGCGATTCTGTCGGTACTCCATTATACCAAGCGATAACCCACCAATAATTTGGGTCGCCATAATACTTAAAAGACAAATTGTATAACCTATCCCCATAACTCCATATGTGCGCATTAGTAACCAGTGCGGCTCTTTCAGAAATTGTTGGATTTCTTAATTTTGGTGTAGAATAATGTATGACTCTTTTAATTTCTCTTTTATCTCGGAGATAACTATAGTAATCTTCATCATTAGAAAATATTCTTGTTCTTTTATATCGTGGCATTAATTAGTCCTCTTATTCACTTTCTTCTCCCCACCCTTCAAAGTGGGTTGAATACACAGTAGTCACTGGACCGCCGGCATCGCGAGCTTCATTCGCCATGGCGTGATCAAAGTCTGTTGCATCGCTGCGGGTTCCTCTTTTCATATCTTTTTTACGGCGTAAGTTACCAAAAGCTCCTTTATATTTAGACTTAGCTATATCCGCTGCAGCTTGGTTGTCTCTTTCATACTGGATTCTTTTTCCATAGGACGCGTCGGCAGTAATCTTAAGTTTTGGATCAAAAGCATACTCAGCAGCACCATAAGGAAATTCGGGATTTGTTGCATTTCCATTCTCATCAAAACCAATTGTTTTTTCATGGATTGCTGAAAAGTCTATTGTAACCTTAAAAACTTGTGGCATCACCGTATTTTGGCTTTTTTCGAACAGGGCTGCGTTTCCTATTTCGATGTTATAGCTAAGATTATTAATCGCTGCTAATAGTCCATTCTCAGGTAAGGGAGAGCTATAGTAATTATCAAATAGTTTTTGTCTTCTTGCTTTGTCGCTCATTGGCGGTTGAACACCATTGGTGCCATCCCCTGTGCCGGGGGATTCACCTCGTAATCTACTCTGGATCAGGTTCATCGCCTTTATCCTGACTAGTGGAGACTGACCAATTACGTATTCAGTATTGAATTCGTCCAATTGTCCGGGTGAGAAATACGCTGGATATTGGAATTGGATTAATCTTTGGATTCTTGTCATATTTTCATATGCCTCGCTTTCGGAAGATGCCGGAACGTCAAAACTTAGCTGCACTTTTCTTTCAGTGCCACCATACGTATATATTGGATCTGTTCGACCATAAACTTTTTCACCTTTCCAGTCGCTAACAAACGCTTCAGAATAGTTTGTTATAAATGCTTTAAAAAATACCGTCTTACCTGATGGTACATGCATGAACGATATCATCATTTTTAGTTCATTAGCGTACGCATCCGTTATATCGGTAAGTTGATCCGAATACCTTGTATCGGTCTTATATTTTGTCTGCCAAAAGAAATTACTATCGTCTGTTTTATCTGACATGCTTACCCTCCAACTGTGGCGTCTCTTGCAATACCACCCACTATATTAATTACCTTCTTATCAATTTCTCTACCATCCATATTAAGAGATATATTTAATACGTATGGCTCTTTAGTCTCATCGCCCGACACAAAATCTCCCATAGCATCAAAAGCTCCTGCTACCTTGTCAGTGGCAACCTCAGCTAGATCAACAGCAGTTTCAGCAACACCCGTTTCGCCTGAGATAAGTTTCATAATAGGATCAGGAATAATTTCGACAGCACCAAGCATTATATCTTTTAACAGGGATGGAAAATCAATAAATGGTGTAAAAAGCGCGGATTTGATGATGGGTGCTACATCGTTCATTATAAGACTTCCTATGTCTTTAAATGAAGCCATAAGACCATCTAACATTGGTCTGCCTACCATGTCCACCACAAGTTTTCCTATATTTTTAAATGGAGCCATAATACCATCAAGTAATGGTCCACCTATCATATCCATCATAAGTCTAGATGGGGAGCTTATTTGGAAAAAATCTAAAAATCCTTGGTATCCTGATTCGGCGGCGTCAGTGAATGCGGTAAAAAGAATTGCGTCAAGTTCTGTAACGACTTCGGTGATACTTTTCACAATACTATCAAATCCGTCAACAAGTGATGTTGCAATACCCAACATTATCTTATCAAAAGTTTTGGGACCAAATGCGTCTTTAAATGTTGTTATCCAGGGTGAATTAAAACCCAAAGCCTCAGCGATGTATGCTGCGACTTTTCCAAATCCTGCTATAACGCCGGTAAGCGCTGCGCCAGCGGTTAAAGATATGGCTTCTCCCCATTTTCCGGCGGAAAATAAATCTGTAATTTCATTCCATTTTTTAGCAATTCCGACAAAGGCGGATGTGAAGGCAAAGACTACTGTACCTATTATGACAGGAAGTGATGTTAAAGCGCCGCCCACTGTGGTTAGTGCCCCGCCCAAAGTGGTGGCTATTCCTTTACCAATAGTTAAAAACCCACCAAATTTACTGACGATGCCTACAACTAATGGTCCTATTACTTGCAGATACCCAATTAAAACAAGCAATTCTCCGACAAAACCAAAATCTTCTATAACACTATCTGTCATTGCTTTGGTCGAGGCATCAAGCTGCTGAATGGTTGGTAGCATTTTTTTACCAAATTCATCACTTGCGTCTACCATCGTTTTTGCGATGGCTCCAGCCGCGGGCTCTAGAGCTTTGGCAAAATTAGCCGCCATTTCTTCTGGGGTTCTCACAATTGCAGCCTCTTCCATTGCTGCTTCAACTGTAGCGTCAGTTTTGCCCATATCGCCAGCTAACGCATTTAAATCGCCACTCATTGCTTTTGCAAAGTCTCCAACATCGCTAAATCCGGCAGCGTCTGCCATCATCTTTTTCTGGTAGTATCCCATGTCCTCGAATGCAACGCCGGCATCTTCAACGGCGCCACGAATCATCTTGAACCTCTCTGCTGGATCTGTTTCCATCATAAGAGACATTGAATCAACAAAGTTGCCACCCAGCGCTGCGTTTAGGCTACCTGCGGCTTCTGCTGCTCCTTCAAAGGTGTCAAACTTATCTGTGACTGCAAGAAGCTTGTTCATCTCCATACCTGTGATCTTTGATATTCTTGTTAATTCACTAAACGCTTCCACCCCATTGTCACCAAGTTTAGCTAACATGTCAGCATTTGCAGCAAAATTACTTGTTAACTGTGATATTGGTATATTTAAGTCAATAGCAGTTGCTCTTAGTTTGAACATATTGTCGGAAGCTTCATCAGCAGTCATTCCCATGGACTTCATACCCACTTCTATACCTTGAGCGTAATCTGACATAGATACACCAAGCTGAGCCAAAAGTGCGCCTTCAGTAGCTAGCGTGTCTTGCATTTCGCTTGACAATTGAGAATATACCGATGTTGACGTATACAGCGTATCAACCGCGGCGGCTGCATCAGCGGAAGTAACTCCGTATATTCTTAAAGCATCTGCAGTATCCGCAATTTGAAATGCCATTTCCTTGCTAATACCGGTGCTTCTACGCATAGTCTGAATATTGCCAACTATCGCATCAGATTTTGCTTTTATGGCTAGAACGGTGCCGGCAGCACTACTGGCTAGTTGCCCAAAGCCTCGGGTGATACCGCCGATACCACTAGCGGTCTTTTTCATACCCTTGCCCATCAGACCCAAGCCTGTGGTAAAGTCACCAAGTCCTTTACTTGCTTCTTTAGCTGAGTCACCAGCTTCCTCTAAGTTTTCAGACAGTTCTTCGGAGGCTTCCGCCATATCTTCAGCAGCGTCTGCTGCTTCTCTGCTGGCGGCGGCGGCTTCCGCAGTTGCACTACTAAGTTCGCTAATTGAACTGGATAGCCCCGGGACAGTCTCATCCCTAATCTGCTCTAGTACCTTAACAATGTCGTCTAAATCTGCCACGCAAAATAGTCCTTATCATAGTAAATAGTAAAAGCCCAAAAAGATGGGCTTTGTTGACTATCGTAAATGTTTTGGTATCGAAGGTTGATTATGTGCCGAAAGGGTCTGGGTAGAGCCGCCTTTAGATTTTTTCGACGACTTCATTGCTTCTTGTTCTGCTTTGAGTTGTTTAACTAATCTTTCAGAAAACCATCTTCTTAGTCCAATTGGTAAATTGTATGCCTCAGAAAAAGACCATCCACCAGAATACTTCATAAAAAAGAAGATCTCATATACCGATTCCATATACTCAGGAGTTAGGCCAAAAAAAGTCCGCGGTGAGCGGCACCTCCATATCTTTTTGGAAACCGCACTCTTCACACTGATAATACTGAGTTAAGTCAACATTTGGCTGCACACTTTTGTAGACTTCTCTCAGATATTTTGAATCCATAGAAGGTAAATTATTAGCAACATAATTTAGTGCCTCTGCGGTATCATTATCATTTACTGAAACCAATATTCCTCTCAGTTGGCTTGTAATAAGCCGGTCTGCCTTGTTTTTATTTTTTGTTGTTTGACCTTGAGTTAAAAATTTCTCATCGCGACCGGTAAGTAACCTAAAATCAACCGAGAGGTTTGATTTCGGTAAAACAGTATTAAAGGTTCCGTCACCATTCTGTGTTACACCTTCAAGTACACCGTTTGTGATAGCAGCTTCATTTAAATCAAAAGTATAATCATTTTTAGCTTCGCAAGACGGGCAAGTAATGCTAGTTGTATATTCACTACCATATCCAGACACGCGACATGAAACCACGATAGCATTTCTATCTCCTACTAGGAGTGAAGATACGTCGATGCGAGGATCTATGACGATACTCTGCAATACTCTATCAATCGCAACACCTTGTTTAAGGAGGGAGCGGGAAGTTAGAATATCCTCTTCTTTTGCGGTCATCTGCTTAATCTCAATTATTTCTTGATTGTGAAGCGGGTGACCGGGTGGGTAAAATCTACCCTTTGATGGAAGCTCTACAAACTCAGTAGGAACAACAAACGAAAATGGTTGTTCGTTGTTTACCATCTGGTTGATAGGAGCTTCGGCTTGTTGAGGGGTGCTGTCCACACCCATCCTATCTCTATTTCTTGACAATATACACCTCTATTTTTATACGTTGAAGAATTTGTTATCCGGAAGGACTGCAGCAGCACCGGGCATCTCTGTCTCTAGTCTAGCCCAATCGTACTTAATTTTTAAGCCAATTTCTGTTAATTTTTCATCTCCGTAAGCAAGGGTGCCTCCAAAATCAACTTCTTCAACATAAGCATTCCAAAGAGTCCAAGTCTCAATAGGCTTTCCGTCTGCATTAATTTGCTTGATTTCAACACGACCCAATGCACCTGCTGCACTTGCTTTAGAAATGCTAGTTAAGCTATTAGAAGAGGCATCTGATGGGATTTTATATCCACCACCTTCAAGAATTCCAGCCAACGTAGCAGCAACATCCGTATCACCACCGGGATCAACCAGTTTAAGGTCAACTGGATTCCAAGTAACATTACCCGGATAATAGAAGGTATGGTTTAAGTATTTGTGCTCCGCTGACGTCAGCGAGAAAGTTGGCTTTGTAACCGAGTTTGCGTACCAAATGAGAGGACCACCTGCACCGGTGATTCCTGTAATACTAACTGTGAACCTAAAGGCTCTTTTTGGATCTTTAAGTGGCGTATCGCCATCTTCCCCAAAAGATTCTGACCAGAATGGCATTGTAAATTTTCTCCTATACAATAACTAGTTTAACTAGTGTTTTTAATTAATTTTAGTCGTCAAATGATGCGCCAGTCGAAGCAATTACGAAATCAATCGCAATAAACTCGATTGCGCGAGCGGGTTTAACCATGATCTTCGCATACAAGATGTTCTGATCAATGAGATCTGGAGTCGTGGTGGTCTCGTCAAGAATTAGACGATAATCCGTAATACCAAATCTGGTCTTAACATTAGCCAAGAATGGCTCAATGAGTCCTTTGAATCTATCCCAAGTATCTTGGACATTTTGTTCAAAGAGAATTTGTGTCGAAAGAATCGAAATTTGCTTCTTAAGATAAATCACCAATCTGCGGACGTTGATTCTATCAAGCGCCGAAGGGCGCTCTTGGAGAGTCTTTTGTCCGAGAACCACAATTCCGTTGGATGGGAACGAAGCGATTGGATTAATGCGTGCATCGTAAAGAGTATCACGATCTCTCGCAGAAAGTCTTTCCGAAACGTTTGAAATTGGAATTCCTGCAGCACCTTCAGTTAGACCGCCGCGATTGAATCCAGCCGGCGCAAACCAAATATCTGAAACTGCTTCAGAAGATGCTAAAACTCCCATCATTGCAACAGTTGGTGGAATCCAGACTAATTGTCCAGTTCCAGCATCGCGAGTTTGGACCCATGGATAGAACGTTGCGCCGTAAGAGGAATCCAAACGACGATCTTTAAGCGTATTAGAGGCACCAAGTGGGTTTTTAGATGGTCTATTGTTTTTGGTTTTGTACTCTTCGTGAGTCGGAGTATAAACATCAGCCAAATCAACCAGAGCTAAAGCATCAGCACGGTCTTCGCATACTTGAATCTCATACTCAGTTAAAGAGTCGTTGGTTAGACCCGGCATAGCCAGCAAGTTGAAGTCTAACAACGTTGGATCTGCCACAGTCGAAATTGATCTACGAATTGTGTGATAGACATAACTGGTGTCCTCTGTGGGGGTACCTGACATTATCGAGTTTGCAACGGGGTCTGGTTTTGTAATATCAAACCCATCGAACCCACCCCAGAATGGAGCAGTAAATCGGTTATAATTCGCATCCAAGACTTCTTTGTACGAGCTTGATTCTGCTGATATGGAAAGTCCTGATGCGCGGGATCCAGATTCATAGTAGTAAGCAGCATTATCTGTTGCATCAGTTTTTCTAATATCATCAAGAGAGAATACGTGAGAATACTCAGTAACACCATACCCAGCAGCATTATCACCACTAGTAGGGTCATCTGGGAATCCAGAGTAAATCAATCTGTGTAAATCTGCAACGCTTGGATCGGAATTGTTCGACGTAGCTGTTCTTGAGGTACGGAATCCGAAATAAGCTTTAGTTGGGTCAGTTAAGCCACCGTCTGATGCGCTTAATCTCAGCAAGGCAGACGGGAATTTGAAAGATGCGGTAACATTATTACTGACTCCTCCCAACAATTCACAGCCATCTAGCGCATCCAGCGCATCGCCAGCAAATCCAGCGTGAGATCCGCTCCAAGAAACCATTGTTTTTTGAACTTCTTCAGTTAAAGCGGCAGGATCGGTTGTGTTAAGTACATCGGACATACCAGCCATAACAGGTGCACCAAAGTAACCAAACGGAAGCAGTGATGCTTCAGTTGCGCCGGCTTCAACGTCGTCGTTCATTTCAACGTAAACATATCTAGAATTGTTATCATATTCCCCATAGTATCTGAGTCTTTGGTTTGTTTCATCCCATGCGGCATACTTATCGCCAATTTTTCTGGCGACGAAATTTGGAGATCTTGGATCAAGATTACAATTATCAAACCTTTCAACAACTTGTACGTTACTATCAGTATCTAAAATCTTTCTCAAGACAACCGAGAAACTACCATAATTAGTAAGTCTTGTGTTGGATTGTCTAATTCTCTCAATCGAAACCTTAAGATTCTTGTGAATCCACTCACCATGTCCGCGACCTTTGAGGCGGAAAAGCTTTTGCATTTTGTCCGCTTCATATGCAGCAGCATCGCCAACATCTTGCGAAATAAACCAACCGGCGACGGCTTCTCTGGAAGCTTGTCCCTTCATCATGTGTGGTCCTGCTGTTGATGCAGCAGAGCCAGAGCCAATTTGAAGAATAATTCCGATTCCTGAAGTGTTATGAAGGCTATTCTCGCGAACATCTTGTTCAAACGTTTCTCCCAGCCAATAATCAATTTCAGCACTATCAGGATAATAGTTAGAGCTACCCTTTAATTGCGGGTTTGTGTTAAATTGGTTTCTAATGAAATTTTCCGAATTATCGTTAAAGTTGAAGAAGAACGTTTCTTCTCCTTGCGCATCTCCCTTGATTAAAACCTTGTAGTTTCCGTTAGAGTCCGATCCGATATAAGCGCCAGCAGAAGCTGTGGCTACATCAGAACCACCAATTAAGTTACCACTTAATTGAATCTTTCCGTTGTGGAGATACCAAATTGCAGCACACGAACCAGTTCCTAAGTTACCCATATCTGGAGCGACACCAATACCGCCCGTGAAATCGACTACCGTACCTCTCGCATCAGCACCTCCCCGATCGAGCCAAGTAATTGTTGTGTTACCGCCATGTCCCGCTGTGGCTTGTGTAATATCTACTCTAGCACCGACTGCGACGGCACTAAAAAGTTCGTGATGATTAATTGCTGTTGCAATTAAGGTAGCCTGCGCAGAAACACTCGCGGCATTGTGCTTAGCAAACAACACTGCATCGTCGGCGCTCGTAGATCCAGCGGTCGAGACGGCGGTGACCGTGGCAGATGTGGCGGTATCACTGTCGTTCAAAGCCAAGATGACTCTTGAGCCGTTAGTGGCGATCAATATAATTACGTCATCATCTTCAATGAAGCCTTCATTGGCGACAGTTACCGAGCCTGCTGCCGCGGCACCGTCTTCGCCGGATACAGAGCCAGATGCAAACAAGAACAACCCGAAAGCACCACCCTGAGAGGCTTCGGTATCGCCGGGAGTGTTGTCAGTTTTCCAGCCTGCCTTAGCCGCGGCAGTGCCGTCATTGGTTGTAGTTTGTTGACCTAAGAGCCTCACATAAGTTAAGGGAGCTACATTTCCACGAAGGAATGCTTTTGCTGCATATGTTCCATACATTGGAGATTGGTAATTTCCATTACGATAGATATCACCGCCGGCATTACCCGGGACAGTGTCACCAAACTGCTCTACGAATTCGGAAAACGAATCCACCTTAATTGGCTCCATCGCAAGACCTTTTCCTGCGCGCCCAATCACTACTGGTCCAATTGCTTCTGGACTTCTTGGTCTAAAGGAGTTATCAATTTCATTGATGAAAACACCCGGAGATACAAACTTAAAGTTTTTAACTGACATCTTTGCTATACCCTCTTTTTAGTTATAATTCGAAAAATTATAAGTTAATCATCAATAAATAGTTGGAGCATTTTCAAAAGTCTTCAACTTTCTAAAGAAAGTGGCTGCAGTTCAGGAACTAACTGTCAATAAAGCCCGGGTCTCCAGGAAGTGGAATTGTTTCTCTGGGGAAAGTTACTTCAACAAGGTTTTCTTCAATTTTTACCAACTCTCGATCGTCGCTATCGCCTTCTCCCATTAAATATCCCAAAACTCTGATCTTTATATCCGTTGTGAATTTTCTTTCTTCTTCATTCAAAGCCGCGGCATTGTTGTTGTGAGCAAAAGAACTATCAATAAATGCTTCATATAAGTGTCCATTTCTTCTCATAACAAATGAATTAATTTGACCAGTTCTTGCCATAAATGGAGCAACTAGGTCATTCATTTGTTGTTGATATTCAGTGTTAATTTTGATATTGTACTCTGCTGATACATACACGGGAATTGGGATTGAAAGTGTTTGTATCACGATTTTCTTATTTATACGAGGATAGTGTTTTTGATATTCTCTCCCGCGGGGTAATTTTCTCATCGCGGCTGCAGCTGCAAAATTTCTGGTTTTATCTTCAACAATTCTTCTTGCTATAATTATCCTACCAGTCCTACCGTTGTGTTCATTTGAGTATATTTGCGCTCTATATGATCCTTTATTTTCGGGATCTTTTGTTACGCCAGTTCTTTCAATACTTATAAGAGGTAATTTCAGAGCACCGGTATCATCTCTCAAATCTTTCTCATTTTTGATTTGAAATGCTCTCTCTGGCGACTGCCATAAAACTGGCACTGTCTTTCTTCCCTCGTTTGTGAGAGTTGTAAGTTCTAGATCCTTTTTAACCCATGAGGTTATTGCATAATCAATATTTTCAAGAGTAGAAGCCAACATGCCAATTTCACGCAAGGATACAGAGCCAGAATTTGGCAAATCTGGCAGCATTGCAAAATCAAAATTATCAACTGGCATCGAATAGTCCCTTTCTGGCGCGCTGGCAAACTGCTGACACTTCGAAAGTGTGGTTAACTTGCCCAAAGAGCTTTCGAGGCTCTAATAGTTTAACTATCTCATAATAGATTTTACCATACAAAATAAAATCGCCCTCGCGAACAAACATGTTCTGATCTTCGTTTAAGCGTCTTTTATGAAAATTAACGGTAACCACAGAATCAGAGTCAATGCCCATTCCTTCCAAGTATGACGATTCTTCCTTATCAAACTTAACAAGAGCATAAATTCTAATCGGTGGAAGATATGTTTTTTCTATTGCTTCGCCGTACATATCGTGAAAACTGGTGGTTTGCATATCAATTGGATAATATAGTATTTGTTGACCAATGATGTTCTCAATAAGTTCATCATTGACTTGTTTTACTAGATCTCGCTCTTTTTTACCTAAAAACAACGGTGGTGGCGGCTGATCTGGTCTTTCCCATTCGTTTGACATCTATTGTTACCCCACAAAAATCGGCAAAGGAGAGAAAGAAAACGTTTTGGATGCAGTTTCGGCTTTTTCTGACGAAATTCTGGATAATTCTTGGTATTCGGTCTCTTTAAGGATTTCTCTCAACTTGTCCTTAAGTTGTTGCTGTTCATCTTTCGCCTGTGCTAGCAATTCACTATGATTTAATGTAACTGATTCACCGGGAATTGGTATTGTAGTGAATTTGCCGCGTATTTGACCTAGCATTTCTTTACAGAGCGCTAGTGAGTACTTGCGAATCCATTGTTTGCCTATTGAATTGATGTTTTCATACGGAATATTGTCGTAAGGCAGGGTATTTAAGTTATTTACACCCTTAACCCCATCATCGTATTCTGCATCTGCCGTTGAATCTTCTTTAATATAAAATTTAAACCATATTTCTTGATCGTCTCCAAATCCAAACGATGCATTGGGCTTGGGAGTCGGAAATAGTCTTAAATTATTATTTTTTAGTTCATACGAATAGTGTGAAACTCTCGTATATAGCGAATCTTCGTACATGATCGCCTGTAATTTGTTTTGCCAAGTCGGAATTAGTTCAAAAGTCGAATCATCGGCAAATTGTCCATAAGTATTCAAATTTCCTACAACACCAATTCCGCCATAGTATCCGTAAAATCTCCACATCGCTCTCGGAGACACATAGTAAACTTGCGTGACAAATATTCTTTGTTTATCACCGTCGCTGTTTAGCTTTCCGGAAAATGGAACCGACCTACCTTGTTCATCTACCCCGCTATCGCTAGCTGTCTCAATGATTTTTTGTAAATTGTAATCTTGCACATCCAATTCTGGTTTAAACGAGCCAGAATAAATTGTATTTGTACCACCAAAACCAGCTTTTGTCGCCAAACCATCGCCAACTTTTTGAGCGTATGAAACTTGAAATCTTGGGTACTTCAAATTGGAGCCAGTTGGTCCTTGAGTTATTTCACCTAGATGATTAAACGTGCCTGTTACGTCACCCAGCGATGAATCCAAGGAATTTTTAGCTTGGTGGAGATTAACGATGTAAGAATATTCAAGAACCGCTTCTTCATAGGCTGAATATACGTTTGCTGATGTTAACTCGATATCTACAACGTCTCCACCAAGTTTTCTATACACGTAGTTAACTTGTAGAGCGGCACCTTCCAAAAAATCTGCAGATCCTGTATATATTTGAAACGGGATCGATTCGGCTACATCGTTCTTAGAACCCGTTTTAGCAAGTATTATTGCGCTGGTTTCAGACTTTGGATTTAAATTTGTTGGCATTGAGTAAATCTCCTACATCTAAGTAGTGATCTCGCTAACAAAACCCCACATCGCAATAGTCAGTAAACACTAAAAAACCCTCTTACGAGGGCTTTTAGTTATTATTCATCGCTTTCTGGTTCTTCTTCAGCAACCTCAACCGGAGTTGGTTCCGGATCAGGCGTGAACATACCAATAGCTTGAGCTAGTAAGCCCGCATCTTCGATGGCGTATACGCCGCGACTTTGTGCGACTCGTACTGCTTGAATTAGCAAACCTAACGCCTGCTCTTGTGTTGTTACTTGTTGTGACATTGACAATATACCTCCTGAATTGATTACTGTCATTGATATAATAGCATATGCTATTTGTTATGTTTAACTAAAATGTTTATTCTTCTTCAGTTTTTGCAGGGGCTGCTTTTTTAGCTGGCGCCTTTTTGGATGCAGCCTTTTTAGGTGCAGCTTTCTTAGCGGGTGCCTTTTTAGGTGCAGCTTTTTCAGCTTGCGCTCTTCTTCCGGCGATATTTGCTATTACTCTTCCAATGGACATAATGTGGTACTCCTATGTTTATATAAGTAGTATTAAAAAAGCAAAAAAAACCCCTGAAATTCAAGGGTTTTTAAAAAGTAAAGTTTTTAAATTTTACTTATCATCTGGAGCAGCGTAACCCTCAAGGGTAATAACATATTTTCCTTGAGTAAAAGTCGCCGCAGTTGCAACACCCGAGGTCAGGTAAAGATAAAGGTTATCGGCACCAATATCGTGCGCTGTGCCGTGTGCTACGGAATAGTGATCAACTTCACCAACAGCCCAGTTACCACCAGCTTCGATTAACAACGCGTGATCCGCAGCGCCCGCAACATCACCATCATACGCGAGAGTTCCAACGCTGCTGACATTGAGATCGATATCAAGATTAGTATTTGGAAGTTCCAAACAAACCATCTCAGCATAAGTGATATATCCATTAACAGCGGGTGTTAGCCGTGCAAGATATGCAGCTCCCCCGCCATCGACACCAATTGCATCTCCGACATCGGCTGCTGCTTTAATTGTAGCTTTTGATGTACCAAGATCAACTGTGATTTCAGTAATAATCTTGTGCCCCTCTCTACGAACAGTGTTCGAAACAACAGCGTCTACGATGCCGGCTCCAGATGTATTGCTGCTGCTTTGTCCCAATTTACTGAGACTGTAAAGTCTTTTACGACCTAATCTTCTACTTCCCATAATATTTTCTCCTTTTTATTATATTATTGCAATAACTTGTCTTTAATCAATGATCTTACACCAGCCACCTCGGTACAAGATCTTTCTAGGGCAGTGGCCTCGCCCAAGGAGAGTAATTCCAAGTTACTATAAATAGTCTTGCAAATTACAAAACCAAAAATCTCAAAAATTTACCGGCGAAAAAATTTGAGAGATCGACATTTTAAAAGCAAAAAGCCCCCCTGCCAAAACAGGGGAGCCTCTTAATTGGTTTGTTGGTTAGCTATTAGCTAGTGCCTTCTTCACCAAGGATACCACGACAGATAACAAGTCCGTACATATCTGGACGAACCATCTTCTTCGCGTAACGAGTCATCACGCCCTTGCGAGGCACGAAGTCTTCGGTACCGAAGATAGTTGGTGTGACCTGTAGCGGCACATATGGAGCGTACACATAGCCGCTTTCCAGGAAGCTAGTTCCCTTGCGTCCAACCAAAACGACGTTTCGGATGAAGTAAGGATCAACATAGATGTCCATCTT
>MDSV01044847.1_pt1 | contig 22806 bp, 22 predicted proteins | sample 810851 | NCBI WGS metagenome assembly MDSV01 (sample SAMN05326640, study PRJNA326480) | marine metagenome | isolation source: seawater | place: Atlantic Ocean: North East | collected 2012 | reverse complement strand
TTATGAAAAGCAATTATATTACGTTGATTTTGATGATAACTTTTATAAAGTATTAGTTTTTTTGCTTCTTTATTTCATAATTTATAATTTAATTGATATTGCTGAAAACCGTTCAGACAATATTTTAAATTATTTACCTTTTCTATTTATTTTTCAATCTGTTATATCAGGAACTAACATTACTTTATTCTCTTCAATATTTATTTATTATGGAATTATTTCAATTATGAAAAAAGAATCTTTAAATAAATTCAATAAGATAATGCTATTGCTAACAGCAATTTGGGTTGTAAACAGCACAGAAAGTTACTATTTTGAACCAGGAAAATTTAGAGGCTTTACAAGCAGTATTTATGAATTTAATGCTTCTATATTTTGGTGTTTATATTTTGTTCTTTTAGTTAATGGTATTTGGTATCTTTTTAAAATAAAATCTAATAGATTTAAATTTGAACAATTTATTAATAACGCAAGCTTAACAAGCTTAGCTTTACTAATTTTAGGCTACCTGGGTGCAAACCTTCCCTTAATGAATTTTTTAAATTATTACTATTTTGGACAACAAAAGTTTGGAATAACAAGAAATAATCCTTTTGAGTTTGACTCATGGGCTGAAAAATTATCTTGGCGAGGTTTTTATACAAGTGCAGAAACGATAGGTGAGTTTTACGGATTATGTGTTATTTTGATTTTGTATTCTTATTCTAGAAAAAAATCATTAAATAAAATTGAAACCATTGGATTGGTTGCCTCTTTATTTGGTATTTATTTTTCTAATAATAGAACTTCGATGCTGTTAGCATTTTTATTTTCTATTTATCTTTTGATTGAAAATAAGTCTTACAAAAGAACAGCAACATTGCTGTTAAGTTTTTCTGGGATAATGCTATTAACCTATTTAGCTGGGGTTGATGATTTAACTTACGAATTAGATTTTATTACAACAAGAATTTCAATCAATACTAACGCATTCAGTTATGAAGGTATAAATTCAAGTTTCAGTAGATGGTTAAATACAAATTATGGTTCTCACGGTTTCCTATCAGGACTTTTTGGCATCTTTAGCTTTATAGGTTATTTCTTAAATAGATCACAAAGATGGGGTATTTTTTTTGCAAGATACAATCCAACTTATATGGAATCAATACTGGGTTCAGGCCCTTTAAGCTTGGGTCAAGTTTACGGAGAGACTCCAATTGGCGAAACAGAGTCATTTTTACTACCTCATTCATCTCTTTTATCTTTTGTAGTATATTTTGGATTCTTAGGTATAACAGCATTATTTTTGCTGCTAATTTTCAAATATTTAAATAATAAAAACTCAATAACAACACTTGGAAAAATAATCATATTATTTTTACTTATAAATTTTCTAAAGAATGACTTAGTAAATTATTTTGCTCCGTTTGCAGTGTATTTAGTATTTATGATTGGTATTCTAAATTACAACAATCATTCATTTTTTAAAATATCGTCTATGAGCAGCTACAAAAGTGCTGGAAGTAAGGCTAAGGAAAATAAATAATAAATTAATAGGCTTTATTAATAATGAATCACCAAAAAGCTTATTACTTGGACTTAACAAATCTGTTGTGAGCTCTTTATCAAAGCAATCTACTTCTTCGATACCGTATATATTGTCATAGACATGACTTTCAAAATTACAAAAATTAGAGTATTCAATAAAGTAGGATATGTTTTGATTTAGGTCCTGTGTTGGAGTTTTTGGAAAGCCTAATAAAAAAATTATTATAAAAATATAAATAAATACATATATAAAAGATTTTTTATTTTTTTTCAAACAGGATGCAACAAAAAATACAGTACTTAAAAGCAACAAAAATGAATAATAGTGTGGTTTAAAGGTGTCTCCTACATTTGGATCAAAATTATTTACTGGGAAACCAGTTATTGCATGAATAAGTAAAAGGATTGCTCCTAAAAGGAATGCAGATATATATTTTCTGTAATCATAACCAGTACTTAAATTCTTCAATAAAAAAAAGTAAAAAATAATCGAAATTAATAAACCAATTGAAGACTTTAGATACAAGTCTGTATTCTTTTGTGTAAAAATAATTAAACTATTCGTATCTCGATCATATTTCGGTTTCTTAATTTCTGGCGAGGTTTCAAATTTAATTACTTCATGACTAGCCATTGAGTAACCACTACTATCATTTTTCCAATAAAGGTTAAAGTAATCACCTGATGTCTCAAGAAGGGTTATTCCTAAGAAAGAGTCCGCATGGTAGTTTTTTATTGGACTTGTTGCAAGGCTGTAAAGATTAAATTTATAAATTATGTTAAATGGGGCTTTGTTATCGTAATTGTTTCTGTAAGTTGCACCACTTTGTACATCTAAGATATTTTTTTCGTTTGCTGAAGAATTTTCATAACTTATTGCTAAAAATGAAACAGCTACCATAAGAAAAATAATTAAAAGCTGGATTTTTTTTATTCTTGAGAAAATACTTAAGTTTGTAATTAAGAGATAGAGACAAATAATAGCTAATATGTTTCCTTTTAATGTAATGCAGGAAATAAAAAGAGGAATCAAAACATATAGAAAAAAAATATTGTTTTTTTGTTTAAATTTTTCAATACAATATAAAATCCAGGGTAATAATGCAAATGCTAGAATCTCAGGCTTAAACACCAATCTTAGAACTATTGAAACTGGAAAGAAATTTAGAAATGTAAAGGTAGTAAAGATTGTGGAGTTTTTAAATTTATATAGTTTTAATAAGTAAAAATATCCTAAAAGTCCATATATATAAATCCAAAAATTTACCTCCTGTATTGATTTATGCAAGAACATTTCAATGTTACTGAAAGAATTGTATTGAAAGTAATAATTTATGTAATGAAGATAATAATACATTAGCCCGTGTTCTCTCGATGTCTTAAAGTTAGAATTAGCAAAATGATCAAAGTAGACAAAGTATTCAGCAAAGTCAGGACTTTCAGTCGAGTTATAAAATAAAAAATTTATTTCCTTTAACCAAACAGTTGAGAATAAAAGTATTAAAAGAGTTAAAAAATTTGTAAGTTTTTGCTTTTGCAGCATATCAATATAATACATTTAGTTATCTTCTAATTTTTTAATTAAAAAACAATTACAATAAATTTATGAAAGTTTCAATAATAATGTCTTGTTATAACTCTCAAACAACAATTGGTCAATCAGTTGAAAGTATTTTAAATCAATCATATAAAAATTTTGAATTATTAATTTGTGACGATGGCTCTATAGACGATACATATAAAGAAATATTAGATTACAGTAAAACTGATTCTCGAATAAATGTTTTTAGAAATAAAAAAAATATTGGACTTACTAAATCTTTAAATTTACTGATTGATAAAGCAGATGGAGAGTTTATAGCTAGACAAGATGATGACGACACAAGCCTAAGTCAAAGGATAGAAACACAGGTAAAGCAAATAAATGAGTTAAATCTTGACTTTATTACAACAAGAGCAAAAATACTTGGAACTGATAAAATGATTCCAGGAATATCATTTAATTTACCTGACTCATTTGTAATAAGTTTTAAAAATCCATTTATCCACGGCACATTACTAATAAGGAAAAAAGTTATAAATGGTATTGGAAATTATGATGAAAGATTTTATTATGCCCAAGATTATAAACTTTTTACAGATTTGATCGCAAGAGGTTACAAATATACCACAATAAAAGAACCCTTATATAATTTGAATGTAAAAGATAATATTTCTAATAATTTTAAAAGAGAACAAGATTATTATTCAAGATGTGTCAGAAACAACTCAATACCAAATCAGCTTTTTAAATAAAGTAAAAATTAGAATTTATAGTTTAATAAAGCCTTTCATAATCAGGTATGAAAAATTTACACCTTTTTTTACTTTTGAAAGTTTCTTAATCTATTATTTTTTTCTTGTAGTCATCTTTGGTAGATCATTCACAGGAATTTTAATTTTTGGGTTCAGATTAGGTGAACTAATGATAGGGACTGCTTTAGTTTTATTCATGTATTTCGTGCTATTAAAAAATAAAAAATTAAGCAACCTTTTTGGAAAAGAAATAAATATAACTTTAAAGATTTTTCTTTTTAGTTTTTTCTTAATGAATTTTCTTAATGGTGGGGTATCAAATTTTTTAAATCCAGAAACTTATCGTTCAAGTTCATATATATGGTCGATTGGATTCTTATTTGTTCTAGTTTTCCTGCGAAAGCTAAATATTTTTGATTCAAATCTGTTTTTAACAGCAATGTTTATTGGCTTACCGTTAACTTACATAGTAACCACTGTTTATTATCCAAATTTTTTCTCTGATTTTTTTATGAGCTATTCTGACAAAATGAGGATGTTAAAAGGTTCAGATTTATTTTTAATCTACTCTATCTACTGTCTTTTATTTTTTGAGAGAATCAAAAATAATAATTTTATTTATATTTTTACGTTTATATTATCTGGTACATTAATACCCCTAATAGTATTTTCAAGTCGAGGAGCCTCGATAGGCACATTTATAGTATTGATATATTGTATTGTTTCAAACCGAAAAGCTTTTTTAAGAAATAAATTAATTTTTATTGTTTCACTATTAGGATTTATAGTTTCCTTGACTCTCTCGTCTATCTATTTGGACTGGACTGAAATTGATTTTGAAGAAATAAATACCGAAATGGCTTTAGATAGTTTGGAAATGACTCTGGTTTCAAAAAGATATCCAGAAACTACAAAGCCTTACTTCTATTTTGAAGATAGCAGAATAAATTCAGGTGATGGAAATTTAAATTGGAGGCTCCAAATATGGCAGGATGTTATGGAGGACTTATATAATAAAAACTTACTAACTGTGGGTTATGGTTTTCAAGATGAAATACCAGCAATGCAAAGAATAGACAGGGCAGGGCTAGATGGAACTAATATACATGTACACAATTATTTTATAAATGTGCTCGCAAGGGGAGGACTTCTTCACTTGCTTTTAATTATTTCTTTTTACTTTTTTTTAATCCTAAGAGTAAAAAATATAGAAAATAATAACGGTGTAATTTACTTTATATTAGCCGTATTGTTTGTATCCTTTTTTGATTCAAGCATGGAAACCGTAAGATACCCCTTTTTATTTTTTACCGTCTTATCATATAAATTATTAAAGAACTAAGCTATTTAACTTTTTAGAATATAATTACATAAATGAGTAAAGTTGCATTAATTACAGGTATAACAGGCCAAGATGGATATTATTTAACAAAACTATTGTTAGATAAAGAGTATGTAGTTCATGGTACTGTTAGAAGGTCATCTACTATTAACACAAATAGAATAGATCCTTTAATATCTCAATACAAGTCTCAAGGCAAGCTTGACTTGCACTACTCAGATTTATTAGATCCATCTTCTTTAAATCAGTTAATTCAAAAAATTCAACCTGATGAAATTTATAATCTAGCTGCACAGTCACATGTTGCAGTGTCGTTCAAAAATCCAGTATTTTCAACACAAACAGGAACTCTAGGTCCACTATCAATATTAGAAGCTGTAAAAAATGCTGATAAGGAGATAAAATACTATCAAGCGTCATCTTCAGAAATGTTTGGTGGAATCGATTCGCAACAGTTAAATGAAGATTCAAAATTTGTTCCCAAGAGCCCATATGCCGCATCAAAAGTATTTGCACATCAAATAACAACAATTTATAGAGAATCATATGGTGTATTCGGAGTAAATGGAATTTTATTTAATCATGAATCGCCTCATAGAGGTGAAACATTTGTTACAAGAAAAATTACTAGAGCTATTGGAAGAATTAAATTTGGACTTCAAAGCAAATTAACTCTAGGAAATTTAGATGCATATAGGGACTGGGGTTTCGCTGGTGATTATGTTCAAGGCATGTGGATGATGATGAATCACGATATTCCATCAGATTGGGTTCTTGCGACAGGAGAGTCTCATAGTGTTAGGGAGTTTCTTGATGTTGGCTTTAAAGAAGTCGGGCTTAATTACGAAGATTACATAGTTACATCTGAAAAATACTTAAGACCAAATGAAGTTAATCATTTGTTAGGAGATCCTTCAAAAGCAAAAAAAGAGCTTGGATGGGAGCCTCAAACTTCATTCAATGAATTGGTTAAATTAATGGTTCAAAGTGATTTGAAATTAGCTGAAAGAGAAAAAACTCTAATTGAAAGTAATTTGCTAGATCCTACTTGGGAATACTCTACTTAATTGTTTATAAACCATTTATATGAAAGATTTAAACCTTTATCTAAATTGAATTTAGGTTTCCAACCGTATGATTTGATAATAGATGTATCTAAAAGCTTTCTAGGATTTCCATTAGGTTTAGTTGTATCAAAACCTATATCACCTTCGAAACCTACAACATCTTTTATTTTGTAAGCCAAGTCTTTAATAGAAATTTCTTCACCAAAACCAACATTAATTAAATCATGAGAAACATTATTTTCTATAACAAACTTAATAGCAGAGGCTAAGTCATCTACATATAGAAATTCTCTTAGTGGAGAGCCATCCCCCCACACATTAAAAATACTTTCACTCTTATTTTTTGCGTCGTCCATTCTTCTAATTAATCCAGGAATTACATGGCTGGAAGTTTCATCAAAATTATCATTTGGTCCATAGAGGTTTGTTGGCATCAAATTAATTACATCATGTCCAAACTGGATACTTAAAGATCTACCAATTTCTATAGCAGTTAATTTAGCCATAGCATAAGGTGAATTAGTTTCTTCCAGCCTACCTTCCATAAAGCTTGATTCTTTAATTGGGTTTGATGCGTTTAAAGGATATATACAACTGCTACCTAAATTAATTAAATTAATTTCTGGTCTATCAATACATGCTTCAAAGATGTTTACATTTATTTTTAAATTTTCAAGAATAAACTCGGTTCGAAGTGTATTGTTTGCAACTATTCCACCAACTTTTGCAGCTGCATTTATTATTATGTCTGGTGAAACTTCCTCGATTGTTTTTTTTGTTTCTTCAAGAGCAAATAAGTTAGTGTCTTTTCGTGAGGATGCATAGATTTCATAGTTATTGTCATTAGAAAATATCCTACAGCATGATGAACCCACCAAGCCGTTGCTTCCAAAAATTAATACTTTTTTTGAATTCATATACCTTATGATAAATGTCTATAAATTATTTGTGTTTTTAATTACAATAACAATAGTTTGAATATTGTTTATTTTATGACGTTTAATTACTCCTTAAAAATTTGGAGTGAATCAGCAGCTCTTGAAAGAGAAGCTAAATATTTTAATTACTTAAGTGATAAGTACGGTTTTAAATTTTATATTGTTACTTATGGATCAAAAGAAGACTTAAAGTATTCAAAACAGTTTAACAATGCAACTATCGTTCCTATCTTTGAACACTTTAAAAAAAGTAATTTTACAATTATCAATTTTCTAAAATCATTTACCTATTGTTTTTCTTTAAAAAGATTGATTAAAGATGAAAAGTTTATTATTAAACAAAACCAATTACTAGGGTCATGGGTAGCTTTTTCATTAAAACTAATAACAGGTTCACAATTATTTATTCGAACAGGATATGACATGTATACGTTTAGTAAATATGATAATAAATCTTTTTTTAAAATCTTCCTATATAAATTACTAACGAGAGTGTCCCTTTTATATGCAGATTTATACTCAGTAAGCAGTGAAGAAGATAGAAAAAATCTAAATAGTATATTTAGAACAAAAAAAATTGTATTAATTAGAAACTGGGTAGAAGTTATGAATACAAAAGATATAGGTTCGAGAGATAGCAATATTTTAACTGTAGGTCGACTTGAGTACCAAAAAAATTTTCAATATCTAATAAATAATTTTAAAAATTCTGATAAAAAAATAATAATTTATGGAAAAGGTTCAGAACAGCAAAAAATAATAAATCTCGCAAAAGAGACTGGATTAGATCTAGAAATTGTGAACAACATAACTAATAAAGATTTGATATCTAAACTGGGTTCTTCAAAGTACTTTATTCAGACATCATTATTTGAAGGAAATCCAAAAGCTTTATTAGAGGCAATGGCTGTAGGTTGTATTGTTATAGCGAGTAATATTGCTAATAATTCCGAAATTATTGAAGACGGTGTAAATGGATTTCTATTTGAATTAAGTAATAATCAATTGAAAAACAAATTCGATTTTGTTGATTCATTAAATTTAAATCAATTAATTGACATATCTATTAAAGCTAAAAAAACTATAGAAGAAGAATATCAAATTGATAAAATTGCAGTATTAGAAAAAAATTTATTAAAAAAGTTGGACTATGAGTGATTCCATAGATTTTTTGTTGTGTTTTGATGAAAACTATAATATTCAAGCTGAAGTAACAATTTCTTCGCTTTTAGAAAATTCAAATAAAAAATTAAATTTTCATATCATTCATGATAATCCAACATCTTTTGAAAAAACTTACAAAAAATTAGGTGTTTATAGCAATTTACAATCGTTAGAGTTATATAAATTTAGTAAACGTCCAGATGTGATATTCCCTAATTTTGATGAGTCACATATGAGTGAAGCAACTTATTTTAGATTATTTTTGGAAGACTATTTACCAAGAACAATTAAAAATATCATTTATATTGATCCAGATGTTATTTGTCTTAATAATTTTGATATTATTGCTGCAACCACTTTTGAAATTTTAAATAATTCTAAATACGTCATTGCTGCTAAAACAGAACACTATGAAGAATCAGATAACGATACATCAAATCGGCTTGAACTGACTAGAAATAAATATTTTAATGCAGGTGTAACTTTTATCGATTATGAAAAATGGATTAAAGAAGGTTATACAGAAAAATTAATTTCTAAAATGAATTATTTAGGTGATAGAGCTGTTTGGGTGGATCAATGTGCTCTCAATTCATTTATAGACGGTTTATATATTGAGATTCCTGAGCAACTAAACTTTACAAGCCGGTTACATGATAATGAATATTTATTAGTTGAAACAGTTTTTTATCATTTTGCTGGCAGTCGAAAGCCATGGACTGTTAAAGGAGTGTACTCGGACGGTGAAACTTTATATCAACATATCCATAAAAAACTTTATAATAACAATTACCATATTGTTCACAAATATAAAAAAGATTCAATTTATCAATTTTTTAGATTAATCGTATCTTTAAAAATATTAAAATTAAAAAATCCTTTTACATATATTAGGAATTTTGTTGATTCATTTTAGTTTTTTATGATGGAGATAATTAATGATGATGAAAAAAAAGAAAACTTAGCAGTCTGTGTTGTTGGTGATTTTCAATTTTTAAGAAAATATTTTAAAAAGTTTGTAAATAACGTTAGAGAAGAAGGACAATATGAAGGTGATGTAGTTGTAATTACATCTAAGCTAACACCTGTTTTTTTGTTTAGATTACTTAATTTCAAAAATATTTATTTTTTAAAGTTTAAAAAAATAAAATTTGATAAAAAAACAGATGAAACATTAAAAAATCTTGATACTGGTGTTGAGCCAAATAGACATATTAATAAAAATTTTCAATGGAATAAATTGCATCTATTTGATAATGATTTAAAAAAATGGGACTTTATATTTTATATTGATATAAATATGACTATTCATAAAAATATGAATAGCTTGTTTAAGTTAAAGCCTATAAACAAAATATTCGCAAATGAAGATTCTAGTTCACACGAAGAATGGACTTTAGGTGGACAATTTGATAATACAAATCCGATTTACAAAGACCTAGATGGAAATTACGATTTAAAAATTAAAAATTATTTTCAATCTGGAATACTATATTTTGATACTAATATTATTGAAATTAGTACTAAGAGTAATATATTAGAACTTGTTACAAAGTATCCAATTTCAAAAACAAACGAACAGGGAATCTTAAATATCTATTTTTTATATATCAAAAAATTGTATGAAGTTATGCCTCAAAAGGTAGACGGTTTGACGACTTATAGTTACTGGAAAAAAAACGATTCAGTTATCATAACCAAGCAATTAACTGATCAGTATAAATGAAGTTATCGAGCCTTATAAAAATAAATTTAAAACACAATGTTTTATTAATAATCACGGTAATATTTTTTGTAAATTTTATTTTGAATATCAATTCAAACGCAAACCAATTAATTTCTTACTATTTAGTTAATAGAGTTGCATTTTTTTCATTACTTTTGAGCTCACTTTTTTATTACTTACTTGCTATAGCATTGAAATATTCTTTAAATTTGAAATCCCTATCACTATCTATTTGTTATTTTTTATTTAGCTATTTTTTTGTGGATTTTTTCTTTTTAATAATTTTAAAAAGTCAACAATTTGAATTTACGTATCTTTTAGTATCTATTTTTTGGATCGGATATTTTTTAATTAAAGGAATGAAATACAATCTGATTTATCTTCTATTTCCATTTTATTCGATATTATATTTCTTTAATAAAACATTTAGTACAGAATTATTCAGAAGTATAAGTTACAAAGAATTAAATACAGATGTACCAGTGCAATGGTTCGAAATGGCACAGAAAATATATTTGAATAATTATTTTGAACTTTTTCAAAATAATATCATTGATGGACATGGTTTACTTTTAAGTTATATGCAAGCATTAATCTTTAAGTTAAATTTTTTTGGGTTTGATTTTATATTTGTCAGGTTAAATTCAAATTTATTTTTAATTTTTACTTATTTTTTAATAATTGATTTAAATATATCTAAAAAAAATAAGTATTTGTCTATTGTAGCTTTTACTTCTCTAATACTGAACAGTGATTGGCTAACTTATCTATTTATTGATTCTTTAATGCTAGAAGGAATTGTTAGCCTCTTTTTTTGTACTTTTTTAATTAATTTAAAAAGCTTTTTATCTGATAAATTCAACATAAGATCTTCAATATTTTTTATACTTTTTAGCTTACTTATTTTCAGTAAGCAGTTCATTTCTCTCTTAGTAATTTTGATTTTCATTTATCTTTTTGTAACTAGACGTGATAGAAATGTAATTCCTGCTTTTTTTCTAATTTTATTAGATGGCTTATACAAAAAATTCTTCACACCAACAATTGGTGGCTTTGAATATACCCAAGGATTAAATTTTACAGAAATACTTTCAAATATTTTAAATTTTCAAAACCTTGCATTGGATAATATAAATAAGATCGTCAGTCAGCTATTTATTGATAAACCTATTTCTATACTTTTAGGAATATTTTTATTATTAAATATTTTCAATTTTTATAAAACAAAAAATATAAAAGTTATTGATAATATTGATTTTTATATTGTTATTTTAAACTTATTTCTTATATTTATTCTTTTTACTGTTTGGTGGAAAGATTTTGGAATACAGTCTTCTTTTAGATATATTCTTAATACTTTGCATATTGTATTTGTAAATATAGTCTTGATATGCAACAGTTTAAGAGAATAAATTAAATTTACAGTATCTCAGTATCTTAAAAGCAATATTTAGAGCATCAGATAATTTAATTTTCTTTCCGTCGCTATAGCTTCTGCCTTCGTATTTAATAGGAACCTCAATTATGTCTATGTCAAGTTTTATGAATTTTGAAAGAACCTCTAATTCCATTCCAAAACCTTTTTCTTTCAAACATAGTTTTTGTATATTCTCTAAACTGTACATTTGATAGCATGTAGAAATATCTGAAACTTTGTATCTATTTAAAAATGAAAACATTATGGATAAAATTCTATTACCAAAATACGTAGTGAAATAAATATTTTTTCTCTTTTTGTTTCCTATTACTCTAGATCCAAGAATTAAGTCATTGGGGTTCATTTTTGCTATCTCAAACATTTCTGCAATATCCTCTGGAAAGTATTCTAAATCGGCATCATGGACAATTACATGAGTTGTTTTTACAAACTCTAATCCAAGCTGTACGGCAGATGCTTTTCCACTATTTGATTCTGTTTGTAATATTGAAATAATATCGTAATGACTTGAAAGATATTGAGCTATAGAAAAACTCTTATCTGTAGAATAATTGTCAACTAATATGATTTCTTTGAAAATTTCTGTTTTTAGAAGACGTTCTACTGAATCTGCGAGATATCTTTCTTCGTTATATATTGGAACGATTGCTGTTAGTGTCTTATTATTTTTCACTTTTTTAAATTTAATATTTTACAAATATACTACTTTTAGAATTAATATTGTAAATAGTTATGAAAAAAATATTGGTTGTTAACACTACTTACAGCCAATTTGGCGGCGAAGATTCCAACATAGTTGATGAGATTAAGCTTCTACAAAAAAATTTTGATGTAGAATACCTAGAGTATAAAAATTCTCAAAAGCTAAATTTTTATGACTTTATAGCTTTTTTTCTTGGTTCAAATTATTTATCCAACAAGCTTTTAAAACTTAAATTAAAAGAATTTGAACCAGATGTAGTATATGTTCACAATACATGGTTTAAGGCAAATCTTGGAATTTTTAAAATCCTAAAAAAATCAAACACAAAAGTTTTAGTTAAAATTCACAACTTCAGATATTACTGTACAAGGCACTTTTTTATTGTAAGACATTTAGAGAATCAAGATACTTGTAAGATGTGTAATCTGTCTAAAGGTAAAAAAATACTTAATAAATATTTTCAAGACTCTTATTTAAAATCTTTTTTTGTAATTATTTACGGGAAAAAATATTACAAAATAATAAAAAATTATGGTTTTCAAATATTAGTCATGACCCGGTTTCAAAAAACCATTTTAGAAAATTTAGGTTTTAACTCAAATAATATAAATATCTATTTCAATCCAATAAATATTATTGATAGTAGTTTCAATTCTGATAGTGATTACTTTGTTTATGCAGGGAGAATTTCAACCGAAAAGGGAACTGAAGAATTAATTAAAGCGTTTATTGAAACAAAGCTAAAAAATATAAATCTTAAATTAATTGGGGATGGTAAAAATCTTGAAAGTTTAAAAGATAAATATAATTTACCTAATATAAATTTTCTTGGGGAATTAGACAATAATTCAACAATGGAAGTAATTAGAAACTCAAGAGGAGTTATTACCGCTACAAAGATGTATGAAGGACAACCAAGGTTACTTTGTGAGGCCTCTTCAATGAAAATACCAGCTGTTTTTCCAAAATTTGGAGGTATGTCAGAATTTTATCCAGATGGTTATGAATTTATATTTGAACAATATGATTATGCAGATCTTTCGAGTAAAATTATTCAACTCTATGAACACAAAAATATTAAACACATTAGTAAAAATGTGTTCGAAAAAGCTGTCTCACTATTTGATGAAAAGACTATGGTCAATAAATTTTATGACATATTAAGTAAATAATTAAATATATTATTTAGTTAAATATGACTTATAATTATAAATAATGAGTGACAATCCAATCCCGTTATTTAAAGTTTTTATGAGTGAAAAAGCTTCTGGTTCTGTTTCCAAAGTTTTATCAAGTGGATATATCACTCAAGGTCCTGAAGTGGAAAAATTTGAAGAAGTATTAAAAAATTACTTTAATAATGATAAAGTCGTCACAACAAACTCAGCAACATCTGGACTACACTTAATTTTTCATATGTTGAAAGAATATGGATTAGGTGAAGATAGAGTAAAAATTGATACAGCTAAAGATCATGTTTTAACAACCCCACTAACATGCACTGCTACTAATTGGCCAATAATTTTAAATAATATAAATTTAAGGTGGGTTGATGTAAATCCAGAAAATTGCAATATAGACTTAGATGATTTAGAAAATAAGCTAAATAAAAATACTAAAGCTGTGTTAGTGGTCCACTGGGGTGGATACCCAGTTGACCTTGATAGGTTAAGAGAAATTCAAAATAATTTTTATCAAAAATTTGGATTTAAATTTATTATTATTGAAGATTCAGCACATGCTTTTGGCACAAAAACTAATAAGGAAATGATTGGAAATACTGGAAATATTAGCTCTTTTAGTTTTCAAGCAATAAAACACTTAACATCTGTTGATGGTGGGTGTATTAACTTTAATTATAAAGAAGATGTAGACAAAGCAAAGCTTTTAAGATGGTACGGCATTGATAGAGAAGAAAACAGAAAAGACTTTAGATGCGAGTCTGATATTTTAAATGTAGGTTTTAAATTTCATATGAATGATGTCAATGCATATATAGGAAGAATGAACTTTGAACCTGTAACAACAGATTTATTAAAAAAACATGAAGAAAATGGAATTTATTACAACAATAAATTAAAAAATATTAAAAACGTTGAATTAATGAATTATTCAAATGATTACAGTGTTCCTTTTTGGATATACACAATAAAAGTAAAGAACAGGGATAGGTTTATGGAGCATATGAAAAATAAAAATATTATTGTAAGCAGAGTTCATGAGAGGAATGATAAGCATACAGCTACAAAGTCCTTCCAAGAAGACCTACCTCTTTTAGAATCATTCATTAATGAAATGGTATGCATACCAGTAGGTTGGTGGGTAGGAGAGGCGGAAAGAGAATATATTGTTGAATCTATTAAAGAGGGTTGGTAATTAAAACTCCAACCATTCAGGGTTTTCTAAATACCATCTAACTAATTTCTCTAAACTATCTTCAACCGTATACTTAGGTCCCCAACCAGCATCTGTTATGAATGTTCCATCAATTGCGTATCTTAAGTCATGACCTGGACGTGATGAATGAAAATCTACTAATTCATAATCAAGATTAAATCCAGAATATTGTGAAATTAATTTTGCAACTTCTAGATTATCAAGTTCTTTCGTTCCAGGAATATTTACTTTTAAACACTTAGGACCCACTTCATTTTTAGGAAATTGTGTTGTTTTAAGTTGTTCAAAATTTTCAGTAATAAACATAACCGAACTTGCGACGTCTTCAGAATAAAGGTAGTGTCTGCTACCAGGTGTAGACTTATCTTTACTCGCGTGTATAGTAATTTTTTTATTATTTTTTAATTTCCATAAAGTATTAGGGATATATTTTTCTGGATGCTGTCTTTCACCATAAACATTCATACAATGGGTGATTGCTATTGGCAGTTCATAAGTATTTTCAAATGCTATAGCTAGTTCTTCACCACCTGCCTTGGCTGCGCTGTAAGGATTTGTGCTGTTATATCTATCCCATTCTAAAAATGATTGCCCAGGTTTAGCTGGCCCAAATACTTCATCAGTACTGAAATAAACCATAAGTTCAAGATTGTCCATAGATCTTGCATAATTTAATAAATTTGCAGTAGCTAAAACATTGTCTTTAACAAATGTTAAAGGATCAATTATTGATCTATCTACATGCGAAGATGCAGCTAGATGATATATTATTTCAGCATCTTTAATTTTGCTATCAAGCAAATTATTAATTTCTGATTTCAAATCATGGTATATAATTTGCAATCTTGTTGTGTCTTTATCTGAATAATCTTTTAGCATGTGGGCAAACCTGTTTAGATTACCTGAATAATCAAGCCTATCCAAACTAACAACTGTCCAGTCAGTGTTATCAAGGATGTATTTTATAAGAATATGACCAATAAAGCCGGCTCCTCCTGTTACAACGACTTTTTTTGACATACATGCATACTAATAAAAATAAAATACAATATTGTAGATTAATTAATAAGGTTCATAAATATTTGAAAGATAATTTTTCCAATTTGAAATATTTATATCTAAAAATTCTGTATTTTTCTCCAAATAAAATTCATACATAATATTTTCTATATGTATATTTTCATTAATCAATTCTTCTATTTTAAATTTATCTAAAAATTCTATTAGATCTTCTGAAAAGCTTCCAAAATAACCACTTTTAACACGTTGATTTCCTTCTAATGAAAAATAATTTGAATTATTTGATATAAAATCTTTTATAAATGTATTTTCATTCATTATTAATCTTGGTTCAAAATAAAAAACTTTATTAAAACCTTTAAAAAACTGCTTGTTAAATTGCAAAGCATCTAACATTCCAGCACCTTTATTTTTTCTACCAACTTTATTTTTCTTTCTCAATAAGAATTCTATATCTTTTGGTAGAAGGTCTATCAAATCTTTTGGGAAATAGGAAGCATCACGTATTGTGTTGTCTATTATTGCAACATTATCAAACCAATCATAAATTTTTAAATCTGCAAGAGCTGTAAAGCCAGAAACGTAAGAGTCTACTCTTGCTTTTCCATATTCTATTTTTATATCATCAAATAATAAATAGGGTTTTTTTATGATAATTGAGGAATTAAGAATTAATAAGTTATTCATCTTTATAAAAAATAGTTAAAGAAGGAAAGTCCTTGTAAATTTTATGAGGGTGAGTGTCTGCAATTGAGTGTAAGTAGTTATTGATTTTAGGTTTATTATATTTCTTCATCCATTCAACATTGTCACGCTCTAAACTTCCTCCTTCAAGAACTAATGCCTTATTAGCAAGTGTAAGATAGTTTTCTATTGCGAACTTATAAGTATTTGCATCATTAGAAATGTCTATGTGTATTAAGTCAAAATTAGAGCTTTTTTTATAATAATTATAAAAATCTCCATACTCGATATTAACTCTTTCAAATTTTTGAAATTTATTTTTAATTTCCTCAAAATTTGAATTTTTATATTCATATTTTTCAAACAAATCTATTGCAGTTATCTCACAATTTTTATTCCGATATTTTATAAAGGAGTTCAATGAATATCCATCAAGTATTCCTATTTCCAAAATTGTATCTGGAATTAAACTAGACATTATTTTACCAAAAATAAAGTCGTAGTTATTTGAGCTGTAGGATGATTGTATCTTATTCATATATAATTTTTAATTTGTTGACCTATATTGTTATTCTAAGTCTTGAAATTTTAAAAATAATAATTTATTAGAAAACTATCTTACATCAGTATTATTACGAATAGGAAATATTAATGGATGACATATCTCAACTTGAATCATATAGCCTCAAAAATATCGGCAAAGAATTTGTATTACATCATCATTTAGGTCTGGGAGATACCATTATATGTAATGGTCTTGTAAATTATCTTTCAACTAAATACTCAAAAATTTATTTACCAGTAAAGGAAAACTTACTAAATACAGTAAAGTTTTTGTATTCTGAAAATAAGAAATTAAGTCTTTTTACAATTTCAAATGAATCGAGAGAGGAAGATATTTATAAATTTGCGTTATCTAAAAATTTAAAGATTTTAAGAGTTGGATATGAGAATGTAAAAGATCAAGCCTTTAATTTGGCATTTTATAAACAACTAGGTCTACCATATCGTTATTCCCAAAAATATTTCAATATTCCTAGTGATATAAATAAGGAGGTTTTACTTAAAGATCATCTAATTAATTTTTACAATGTTGATTCAAACAATTATTCAGTTGTTCATAATGAATACCAGTTTCCAGGTGGTAAATTTGATTTAAAATTAATAGATGAAGAAAATGCAATATATGTCTCAAAAGAGTCTGATTTATTTATGAATCTTTTTCTTTATAGGAGCTTAATTCAAAAGGCTCAAACTATTCATTGTATTAATAGTAGTTTTTTGCATTTAGTTGAAAGGGTTAACAGTGGGGCAAAACTTTACTATCATAATTTGCGAAAAAACAATTTACACTTAAGTAATAAATGGACATTTGTTGAATATGATGATTGAAATACCTGTATCACATGGTGAACTAGTAGATAAATTGACTATTTTAGAAATTAAACTACAAATGATATCTGAAAAATCAAAAATAACCCAAGTTGAGATTGAGTATAAGTATTTATCAAGTATTTTTGATGAAATTAAGATCCAAAAAAAATTAGTTTCTTTATATTATGAAGAACTATTATCTGTTAATAAAAAACTATGGACTATTGAGGATTCAATTAGAAAGCTTGAAAAACAAAATAAATTTGACTCTGATTTTATAGAGCTCGCAAGAAAAGTCTATTACACAAATGATGAGAGGTTTGAAATTAAGTCAAAAATAAATGCTTTATTTAACTCAAATATAAAAGAACAAAAATCTTATGAAAATTACAAATGAAAATAGATAAAGTTATTCTTGCCTCAAATAATAACAAGGATTACTTAGATTTTTGGCCTATTGTTTCTGAAGCTTGGTTGAGAATGAATATTGAACCAGTTTTAATTTACACAGGAAAAGAAAAAATAAATTTAGAAGGAAACGTTATTAACTTTCATATAGATGGCCTAGATCCAATCTTTGTTGCTCAAAATATAAGAATTTTGGCTCCGGCCCTTTTTGAAGATGAAAATTCTATTACATCTGATATTGATGATTTACCTCTTTCAAAAAAATATTTTGTTGATAACATAAAAGATATTCCTAGCCATATGTTCGTTATTTATAGGTGGGGGTTTATAACGGAAACTATGATTCCCATTTGCTGGACGTTAGCAAACGGAAAAGTTTGGAAAGAAATATTCAATATTGAAAATGAATCAGATATTGTGAATAAACTAATTTCTTGGTATCCGATGAATTATAAAAAAGGTAATCAAAACTGGTATACAGATCAACTGAAGCTAAAAAAATATATTTCTAAATTTGATAAAAAATATCCCAATAGAGTTATTTATTTTAATGACCAAACACTTCACTTCAACAGAATAGACAGAACTGAAACAGAGAGTGTATTGTATAATTTACAATCTAAAAAAGTAGAATACACAGATTATCATATGCCTATTCCTTATAAACAATTTAAAAACGTTATCGAAGAAGTTTTTGAGCTTTCTAAAAAAAATGGATATATTTAAAAAATACGCTATTAACTTTAAGAGATACTTAATTGATATTTCTTTACTTGCGTTGTTCATTTTTATTAAAAAATCTAATAATTTTGGATTCACAATATTAACAGGATCAGATTCTACTCATTTTAGTAGCCTTTTAAATTTGCTTAACTCACTTACCACTCTAGAGTCAAAAACTACTATCAAAATTATTAACTTAGGTATGGACAAGAATGAAATAGAATTATTACAAAAAATTTACAATTATGAAATTGTTAATTTTAGTTTTCAAGACTATCCACCTTTTGTTTCAGAAAGAGATCAATTTAATAAACTAGGTTCATATGCGTGGAAACCTGTTTCGATTAGAAATGAATTTAAAGCAAGCAATAATAATGTAATTTGGCTGGATGCAGGCTGTGTTATAACAAAAGGTTTGAATAAAATTAAAATTTTAATTACTAAAAATGGTTTCTACTCACCCGAAAGTTCAGACCAAGTAAAAAAATGGACTCATCCAGAGACAATAAAAAAAATGAACATGCCAAAATCAGTGCTTAATAAAAGAAATATAAGCGGTGGAATAGTCGGATTTTCTCAAACTAACCCTCGGTCAGTTAAAATGTTAGAAGAGTGGTATTCTAATTCAATTATTAAGGAAGTCATAGCACCTGAAGGTAGTAGTCGTCTAAATCATAGACAAGATCAAGCAATACTTACTTTATTGATGCATAAATATAAATTATCTTGGTCTACTCTTAGGACACATAAAATGTTTGGAATATTGAAACATCAAGATGTTGATAATTAATTTAATTTACAATACACATAACCAAGAATACAATTATCTAAAACATGAGTAATTATAAAACATTTATTTCAAGAGATTATTTTTACAAAAGCCATCAGAATGAAATTTCCAAGTATATAAATCAAGACACAGAGTACATAAATATATTTAATAAAAACTCAAAATTTCCTAAAGAATACTTTAATAATGTTTTGGTAGAGGGTGAAGATAAAACTCTTGAAGTTCAGTTAAAGGAAACTTTAGAAAAAAGAAAAATGGACCTAATAATTCTATCTGACATTTTCGAATTAACTGATGATGTGTACAATACATTAAAAAATGTTAAATCATTCCTAAAAGATGAGGGATTATTAATCTTGTCCAGTACCAATCCACTTTGGTACTTACTTATAAATTTTATTGAAAAAATAGGCCTTAAAGAGCCATCAAAATTTAAAGCTTATATAAAACCAAATAAAGTTGAAAATATTTTGAAAGCTGCAAATTATCAAAAGGTAAAAAATTATAACAGACTTTATATACCTTTTAAATTATTTGGTTTAGGTCCTATGATTAATTATTTAATTTATCTTCTTCTACCATTTTTGAATTTAGGAATCAGAAATTATTTAATATATACAAACAAAAATTTTGAAAATAAAAAAATTTCAAAATCGATAATAGTACCTGCAAAAAATGAGGAAGGAAACTTAGAAGAACTACTTGATAGAATACCTCATTTTGATAATGACTATGAAATTATTATTGTTTGTGGAAAGTCAAATGACAATACATTAGAAAAAGCAAAATCATTAATAAATAGTAGGCCTAAAAACATAATAAAGGTGTTAAACCAGTCGAAAAATGGGAAAGCAAATGCGGTATGGGAGGGCCTTGAATTATGCAATAAGGATTTAATTGCAATTCTTGATTCTGACTTGAGTGTAGATCCAGAGAAGTTAGTTGACTTCTTTGAAATAATAGAAAATGGTCATGCAGATTTTGTAAATGGCACTCGTCTTATTTATAAAATGGAAAAAGGTGCAATGCAATCTTTAAATAAATTAGGAAATAGATTTTTTCAATTTATAATATCTAAACTTATATCTGTAAAGTTAACTGATTCACTGTGTGGAACGAAAGTGTTTAAAAAAGAAAATATTGAAAATATTAAAAAATGGCAAGATAGTATGAAATTTGAGGATCCTTTTTGCGATTTTGATTTAATTTTTTCTGCAGCTTATTCATCACAAAAAATAGTAGAACTCCCGGTTTACTACAGATCTAGAAAATATGGTACAACCAATATTTCTAGGTTTAAAGATGGATGGAAATTACTTTTTTATTTTTTTAATTCTTACATATTGTTTAAAACAGATTTTAAGAAAAAGGAAATTTAAATTAATATGAGCAAATTAGTTTCTGTAATAATTCATAGTTTTAATAGGTTTGATTATCTTACAAATGCAATTCAAAGTGTTTTGAATCAAACTTTCAGTGATTTTGAAATAATTTTGATAAATGATGAGTCTACTGACGAAAGGTATTATAAAAATAGTTTTGGGACAGGTGTTAAGCAAATTGATATAAAACGAAATGAACATCCTAGATGGACTGGATCTAGGCAGGGGTTAATAAATGTTGGCTTAGAACACGCATCAGGAAAATACATAGCACTTCTTGATGATGACGATTGCTGGATTGAGAATAAACTTGAATTACAAATAAGTGCTATGGAAGAAAATTATTATAAATTTTCTTCAACAGAGGGATATTTTGGTTTTGGAAGATACAATTCTAATCAAAAATATTCGCTCTACAATTTGGAACATTTTAATAAAGTTCTTAGAAAAAAATACAGATATACAAAATACCTTAAAAACGGAAAACTTCCTAAAGTTTGGGATGAAAATTTTCTAAAAATACATAATTGTGTAGTTAAATCGAGTGCTGTTGTAGAAAAAGAACTTTTACAAATGATCGGTGGTTTTAGGGGTATACCAAAGAAAGCAGATTATGATTGTTGGCTAAACCTTATTAAAGTCACAAATTTACTTTACATTGACGAACCTTTATTTTATTACGATGGAGCACATGGTTCAGGCCAGTATTATTGATTTAGAACCTTATTAAAAAGTTTTTCATATTTTTCACACATTGCAATTGAGTTATAAGGGTATGATTTCATTTTTTTTTCAAACTGACCATAATACTCAATTAAATATTCTAGCTTTTCTTCAAAGTTCTCTAATGAAACTTCTAAACCGTAATTCTTGGTATATTCAGGAATTCCGCCGCTATTAATATATAAAACTGGAAGTCCACACAAAGCAGCTTCAATATGATGATTACCAGAAGGTTCGTTAAGTGATCCAGTTACATAAATATCATGTTCTTTAATTTCATTTGCTAGTTCATATCCACTCAAAGGCGCGATCACCTTGGTGTTTTTGAAGTTAAATTTTTTGTCAACATTTCCTATATATGTGAATTCAATCTTATTTCTCCATTTACTAGTTTCAAGCAGCTGGTCAATTAAGTTGTAAAGATCAAATCCTTTTAAATAATTAGAACTCCAGTGATGGGTCAAGAGTTTAAATTTTTTATTTACAGGTTTTTTTGTTCTCCCATATGAGTTAAAAATCATCTCATTTGATCCAGACATAATTACAGAAGATTTTTTCTTATCTAAACCAAGTTGTAAATATATACTCTGTAGCCAACTACTAACAAAAACAACATTATCTGCTATTTCGGCTGACGATAGATATAGTTTATTTATGTTTTTTGTATTCTTTCTCTCATCGCATTCGTTAATTCTTTGTACAACTTTAGTTTTTTTGTTAACTTTAGAAATATATTTTTTAATATCTTTTTTACTAAATGTTGAAGTGCTACCTTTCCCTGTTCGAGGGTCGGAAAAAAGTATTATATCAATATCTTTATCTTTTAAATCAAAAACGACCGAATGTCCATTAGTTTCTAGATACTCTTTAAGATTGATTAAAAATAAGTTTCCTCCACCCCAAGGCCCTTCAATAATTTTTGATCCGAAACTTATTTTCATAATCATTATCCTAAGTTAACAAAATATTTTCTGTTGTTAATTTATATGTTTATTATATTAATAGATACGGGGGCGTGGTGAAGTCTGGAGTTCACGCCTGCCTGTCACGCAGGAGGTCGCGGGTTCGAATCCCGTCGTCCCCGCTATAAGGCCAGATAGCTCAG
>MDSV01001862.1_pt1 | contig 22813 bp, 9 predicted proteins | sample 810851 | NCBI WGS metagenome assembly MDSV01 (sample SAMN05326640, study PRJNA326480) | marine metagenome | isolation source: seawater | place: Atlantic Ocean: North East | collected 2012 | reverse complement strand
GTCAGCGTCTGCCACTTCGTCAAGTCGAGCCCGACGCCGTGCGACACCAGGTTGTCCAGCCAGAGGTCGCCCTGGGTCATGCGCAGCTTCCAGAAGAGGTACGACACGCACGAGCCCGTGAGGAAGCCGCCCATGACGGAGTAGACAACCTTGAGCGCCGCCGCCTTGACGATGTTGGAGCAGAAGTACCCCACGACGACGCCGACGCCGATGGTGATGAACATGTAGTACTCGGGCTGGGGAGGGATGTACTGGATGACGACGGAGTAGCCGATCATGCAGACGCCGCCGCCGATGCCCATGGAGAGGGCGTTGAACACGATGGACTCGACGAACATCACCGCGATCCACAGCGCGAGGCCGGCGGCGAGGGAGACGGACCACTTGGGCTTGTCTTCCACGATGCCGAGCTGCGCGCAGTAGAACAGGCCGGCGAAGGTGCCGATGGTCATGCCCATGGCGCAGATGAGGTACTTGTGCAGCTTCTCGCCGGTGGAGATGAAGGTGAGCGCGGTGGCGAGCACCACCAGCGCCATGAGATCGGTGACGCAGAAGCCCTCGCACGGGTACGTGATGACGCGCTCGTACGGCACGGGCACGGGGCCGTCGCCCTCAGTCTGCGAGGTACGTTCGAGCGAGAGAGTTTAAGGGTCGGCGCGATTCTCGTCAGGACAAAGCGTTCGGCGCGGAAAAGCGTTCGTCTTCGTCGCGCGGCGTCCGCTCTGAATGTACACCGCCTCGTGTCGTACCTGGACCTCCCAGAACGACGTGGAGTTGTCGAGCGACGCGGTGAGCGAGGCGGACGCAGCCTTGAGCAGCGAGGGGTCATTCGTGGCCTCCGCCTGGTTGACCTGCTCCTTCGTCGCGACGAGCGCGGCGATGGAGTCGTCGATGGAGTCGCGAAGCTGATCGTAGCCCTCCTCCGCGGAGACCGGGGCGGAGCCGACGTAGCCCGCGTTGGTGGCGGCGACGTCGACGTCGCCGGTGGACATCTGGTTCATGGCGTGCGACACGGATGCGTCCATGACGGCATCGTGCAGAGACGAGTAACCCATGGCGGCGGTCTCGGGTAGAGCAGCGCGAGAGGGTGTGGCGCGCGCGCGCGAGCAGCGCGTTGCTGAGAGTTGTAGAATGTGGTAGAGTAAAGTCCTCGCGAACAGTCGCACGTAAGACGTAACCACCCGCGGAAAAGTGTGAATGACAAGCACGTGCAACTGGTACGGGTAGTTAGTTTCACTATTCTGTGTTTCACAGCTCGCACATTTTTATCGTATGGGCAATTCAAGTCGAAGCCCCCAAAAAAACGTGCGTTTTTTTTCGATTTGTGCTGGAATCACGGAATCTCTCAGCCCGAGAATCGCATTGAACTTAGAACGGAAGTTTCTTTTGGGTGTTGGACGCGACGCGTCAGCGCCACGCTCGGTGCACCAATACGCGGCGCCCTTCCCACGTCCCGGAAGACACGCCCGCCGTCACCGCGTGCGCGTCTCGCGCTGCCGCCTCAAGGCGAGACCCGACCCGAATCTCGGTCACCGCGCGCACGTCCGCGATCGCGCGAGCGTCGTTCCGTCCGAGCCCTCGCGATGAACACCCCCGAAGGAGAGAATGCGCCACTGCTGCGCGCGCCCCCGCGCCGTCCCAGCTACGCCGCGCCGAGCTCGGTGCGCAACGGCGTCGCCGCGACGCTCGTCGCCGGGTGCGTCGTCGCGACGCTCGCCGTTTCCGGCCGGCTCGGGATCGAACCCGCGCGCGTCGAGCGCGCCTCGACCGCGGTGTCGAGGCCCCGCGAGGCGAAGATGGGCGTCGCGCCGCGTGAGCCCTCCGAGGGTGAGCTCGGTAACTTCTTCACCGACGCCTGGGACAGCACCGTCGGCGAGCTCGTACCCTCGATGAGCCTCTCGGGGGCCGCGCCCGCGCCCGCGCCCGCGCCCGCGCCCGAGGGTCCCCTCGACGCGGACGCCGCCGGTCCGTCGCGCGACGCGGCGGCGCCCGGAAGCGACTTCTACCCGGGCGTCACGGGGTGCGAGGCGACGTGCGAGAGCGACGACGTGACCACTGAGGAGGACTGCGCCGCCATCGGTCCTTTCTGCGAGTGGGGAGAGGGCAAGTGCTGGTCCGCGGTGGGCCCCGACCCGTGCCCCACGGACTGGGGCGAAGCCGAGGAAGCCGAGGCGCCGGGTCCGGCGGACGCCGCCGACGACGCCGCCGGCGAGAACGTCGACGAGGCTGAGGCGCCCGCGCCGTCGGAACCGGAGAAGAAGTCGAAGAGGACGAAGAAGACGACGGGCGAGGACGACATGGACGCGCCCGCGCCCGCGCCCGCTCCCTCGGACGACGACGCGTTCGCGCCCGAGCCCACGCCCGAAGTCGACCTGCTCGGTGAGCTCGAGACGGTGTACGGCGAGCGGAAGGAAGATTTCGCGAAGAAGCGCGAGCGTTTCGACGCGCTGGACGACGACTTGAACGACACGAGGCGACACACCGAGGACGTCGAGGACAAGCTGTCCAAGGCGCAGAAGCTGAAGCACATCGAGGAGGCGATCGAGCGAGACCCGGAGGCTTCGGGCGAGAAGTTCGCGAAGACGTCGGCGAAGAAAAAGTCGCGCGCCGACGCGCACCCCACGGGCTCGATCACGCCGCGCAAGATCCCGGCGCTTTTCGAGGCGGAGGTGTTCCGCGGCGACCTCGCCGAGGGTGTCTCGGACGAAGTGCTGGCGCAGATCGTCCGCACGAAGATGTCCGACAACAAGTACGAGGGCCTCTTCGAGGACCTCGAGGTGAAGCGCTTCGAGTTCCGCGTGCACTTCGACGTTACCGTGGCGGGTTCGAAGTGCCCCCGCGTCTCCGACCGCGCGTTCGCCGAGGGCGTCAAGGCGTTCGTGAAGAAGGCCCGAGCCGACGACGCCATCGCGCAGTTCGGCGAGGACGAGCGCACGCCCTTGCAAAAGGTCACGGAGAGGAACAGTAAGCCCGCGCGCGCGCCGGAAATACACGACGACCTGGACGACGCGCTCCGCACGATGGCGATCGGCGCCTGCGAGGACGTCGCCGTGGAGGAACCGAAGGACGAGACTAAGACGTCGGAGACGGAGCGCGAATCCCCCTCTTCCTCAAAACACCAGTTCCGCGTGGACCTGGTGATTCCCCGCGCGGGCCCGGAGACGAACGCGGCGGAGATGACGGATCGCGTCGGGCGGCTGTTTGACAACGCGCACGTCAAGAAACAGCTCGAGGCGGCGCACGTCGACAAGGCGCGCGAGGACGCCACGGACGTCTCCATCGGCGATGTCACCATCCACGGCAAGATCTCGGTCGCGGAGAAGTCTAAACACTGAGGAGTTGCGATCGCGCGCACGCCGTGTGCCGTTGTGACGTCCGGTCATGTAGTTCTCAAGTCGCGCGTATCTTTCGCGTCTTCAACCCGCGCGTCTGACATTTTCGACTTCAAAACCCACTGTCAAAACGTCCGTCGGCACCCTCACGTCACCGCGCTCAGATCTCGGCCGCGCGCGGCGCCGTGGCCTCTCGACTGGCGCGATGGCGAAGTACGGCGCATCGTTCGCGGCCGCGGCGTCGGCGGACGTGACCTTGCGGTTCCCGCCCACGGTGTCTGCGCGTCAGCGCGCCATCCTGCACGCCGTCGCGGAGGCTCACGGCGTCGCGCACGTGTCCACCGGCGACGGCGAGGGGAGGTACGTATCGCTGGGCTCTGGCGCGCGAGTCGTCGAGTTCCTCCCCGAGGACGTCGCAGACGACGAAGCCGTGTGTGCGCTCCTCGCCGAGCACTTGCGCGTCGCGCCGGAGGCGTCGAGGCGCGCGTTCGCTGCGCCCGCCCCGAGAGGCGACGCGAGGGATTCGGCATCGGGGCGGTTCCGAGGCGCGGACGCCTCTTCTTCCGCGGCGCCCGCGTCCACGTCCCGCGCCTCCGTGGACGTCGCGGCGTTCGTGCGGCGCACGCTCGAGCTGCTCGAGCTCGAGCGCGAGGCCGAGGCGGAGCAGGGCGAGGCTATCCTGCGGGGCATGCGCCCCGAGACCGCGCAGAGACGGGGCCGCGCGCTTCTCGGACTCAAGTGCGTGGACGTTCGGGGCGGGTTTTACGGGAAAACCGTCGTCGCGTTGGAGCTCGCGTCGCGAGCGACAAACGACAAGAAAGGGGCATCCCTCGCGCCGCCTTTGCCGCCGCACAAGCTCACCCCGCACGACGTCGTCGCGATTCGCGCGAACAAGGGCGAGGCAGGCGGCGAGCCGCTCTGCTCCGGCGTGGTGTACCGCGTGCGCGACGCGCGCTTGGAGATCGCGCTGGACGAGGCGCCGGACGCGCTGGACGGAACGTTGAGACTGGAACGCCTCGCGAACGAGACGAGCCATAAACGGCTCGTAGACGCCGTGCGCGACGTCGGGAGAGCCGGCGAGGGCGGCGCGGGCGTCAACCCGGCGCGGTTCCCGGGCGCCAGGCTGGTCGAGATCCTGCTCGGGTCTACCGCGCCGAGGTTCCCGCGCGTCGAGAGCGGAGCGCGCGCGGAGGCGCGCTCGCCGTACGGCGAACGCGCCGTCGACGCCGCCAACGCGACTCTCGAGGCGACGCCGGATACCGCGCCGGATACCGCGCCGGATACCGCGTATACTCGGCGTTCGTTCGATCCGATCAACCGCGACCTCGACCCGTCGCAGCGCCACGCCGTCGCGCACGCGCTCGGCGCGGAGGACGTCGCGCTGATCCACGGCCCGCCCGGGACGGGCAAGACCACCGCGGTGGTTGAGTACGTGCTCCAGGAGCGGCGGCGCGGGCGCCGAGTCCTTTGCTGCGCGGCGTCCAACGTCGCCGTGGACACGCTCGTCGAGCGCTTACTGCGAAGCGAGCGCGACGCCGACGCCGCCGCGAGCGCGGCCGGTCCCGCGCGGAGGTCGTCGTCGAGAAAGGGCGCCGAGAAGCGCGGCGAGGACCGGCGTCGACGAGACAAAAGCCTTCGGACGGAGACGTCGGAAAAGAAGAGCCCGAAAAACCCGCCCGTCGCCGAAACCCTCATTCGCCTCGGGCACCCCGCGCGCCTGTTGCCCTCCGTGCTCGGCGCGTCGCTGGAGGCTGTGGTCGCCCGGTCGGACGACAGCGCGCTCGCGCGGGACTGCGAGCGCGAGTGCGCGGACCTGCGTCGGCGGCTCTCGAAGCTCACGTCGCGCGACGACCGCGCCGAGCGCAACGACGCGCGTCGCGAGCTTCGGCGGGTCCAGAAGGAGACGAAGGCGCGACAGAAGAAAGCCGTCTCGGTCGTCGTGTCGCGCGCGAAGCTCGTGTGTTGCACCTTATCAGGCGCGCTGACGAACGCGATTCGCGACGAGACGTTTGACGTCGTGGTCATCGACGAGGCGGCGCAGGCGCTCGAGCCCGCGTGCTGGGGCGCGATGTTCAAAGCCAAAAAGGTGGTGTTGGCGGGGGACCACCTGCAGCTCCCGCCCACCGTGTTGTCCGACGCCGCGAATAAAGGGGGCTTGGCGGAGACGCTCTTCGCGCGCGCGCACGCCAAGTGGCCGGCGACGGCGGTCATGCTCACCACGCAGTACCGCATGCACGCGTCGATCGCGCAGTGGGCCAGCGACGAGCTGTACCAGGGGAGGCTGGCGGCCGCGCCGCGGGTGGCCGAGCGGAGGCTGACGCAGGGCGGCGTCTTCGCCGCGCGCGAGGCCGACGCGAGACTTCGCGACGAGCCTTTTTCGACGAGCGGCGACTCTTTTCTCACCGAAGACGTCTACCCCGGATGCGGCGCTTCTCTTCCCGCGCTCGTTCTGGTGGACACCGCGGGGTGCGGCATGGCGGAGCGGCGCGAGGAGGAGGGCGACAGCACGGGAAACCCGGGCGAGGCGCGCGTGGCGCTCGCCGTCGCGCGGCGGCTGGTTCGTTCCGGCTCGGTCCTTCCGGAGGAGCTCGGGATCATCGCGCCGTACAGCGCGCAGGTGGGTCTTCTGCGCGAGTTGCGCGCGGAGTTTTCGACGTTTGCGTCGGAAGACGAGTGCTTGTCCCGCGTGGAGATCGCCACGGTGGACGGGTTCCAGGGCAGAGAGAAGGACTGCGTGGTTTTGAGCGCGACGCGCTCGAACGAAAAGGGCGACGTCGGTTTTTTGGCGGACGTTCGGCGCATGAACGTCGCGGTGACGCGCGCGCGCATGCACTGCGTGCTGGTCTGCGACACGGACACGGTCGGGAGGCACGACGCGTTCCTCAGGCGCCTGGTCGCGCACTTCGAGGCGCGCGGCGAGTACGTCGCGGCCGGCGAGTTCGACGAGGAGTAGGGTGACGACGGAAGGCGCGGAGATTTTGATTTTCGTCGGAAGAAGAAAAAGCGTTTTTCTTGTTTTTTTTTTCCGTTGACCGTTGAGTTGACTCGGACGCGCGTTCGTGTCGGGGCGCTCTCGGAAGTCACGAGCTCACGACCGCGCGGCGGCGAAGCACTCCGCGCGACGCGGCCGGGAAGCTCCGCGTCCGGCACCCGCGCGATGGCGGAGGAGTCGCCTCTCGGCGACGCGCCCCCGGCTTCGGGCGACGCGGACGCCCGGACCCGCGCCTCGCTGGTTTCGCTCGGGAGCTCCATCGCGGAGGACATCTCCGCGGACGTCTTCGAGGTGCCGTTAGACGCGACGCGCGATTCCGACGAGAGCGGCCTCCTCGACGCCAGCGCGCTCGCACCCGCGTCGCTGGACGTGACCCGCGAGTCCACGGGCTCGGGCCCCGCGTTCGACGCGGGGTACTTTGACGACGCGGGGAACGCGACACCGCTCTTCGCGTCTCCGCGCGTGCATCTCGACCCCCACTGCGGCGTCCCTCCGACCGCCGACACGGTGAAACACGGAAGACGCTCGGGCGCGCCGCTCCCGCCCGCGGCGCCCGTCGCCCCGACAGCCGGCGCATCTCGCCCTCATCCGTCCCCGCCCGCGGCGACGCCCTCGTCCGCGCGCGCGCAGGCGCTGGCTTCGTCCTACTCGGGCTCGAAACCTTCGCCACCGTCGACGTCCGAGGATCGCGCGCTCCGCGATTCTCGCGCGGCGACTTCGTTCGCCGCGAAAACGCCGGCGGCGGCCGCCTCCGCGCGCCGCGGCGGACCCGTGTACGTCCCCCCCGGCGGCGCGGGCGCGCCGCAGGAAGCGAACCTCGGCTCGTCCATCAAAGTCGGGCTTCCCCCCACGCCCGCGGGCGCGTTCGTCACGCCCGCGCAGGCGCCCGCGGAGAGAGACGGTTCGCGCGCGGCGCCGGCGAGCGCGGCGCGGGCCGCGCGGGAAACGCCGCTCGGTTCCGCCGGGTTCGACTCGGACGACGAGCTCTCGCCTTCGTCGTGCGCGTCGGTCCCCGAGCCCACGCAGAGGGTGCCCCGCAGAGGGCCCCCGGAACGAGACGACCCCGCGCGCTCCTCCGCGACGCCGCCCGCGCCGAGGGACAAGGCGCCGACGCCCTCGCCGGCGCCGACGGCGGGACCCGACCCGGCGGCGGCGGCGGCGGCGGCGTCGGCGTCCGCCGGGGACGAAGACGGAGACGGAGACTTTGAAGACGGAGACGAAGACGGAGACGCGACCCCCGAGACGGTCCGGGCGTCTTCGGAAGCCGCGGCGACGGTTCCGAACGAGCCGCCGGAGCTCGTCGGCCAGCCGTGGCGGCTCGAGCCCGTGCAGGTCGGCGGCGCGACTTTGCTGCTGGACCCCGAGACCCGCCAGGCGTTCCTGCCGCCGGAGCAGTCCTCTCGCGACGGGCGGATGCCTACGTTCTGCGGGCGCTTCGCCGCGGACGGCGCGTTCGCGCCGCACCGCCCGCTCTGCGACTTTCTGGACGCGGCGAAGCGGTTCTGCCAGACGCGCCGCGTCTCGGTCGCCGAGCTGTTCCGGCTGTACGACGATAGCGCGAAGCTGTCGTTCGCGCGGTTCGCCAAGCTCGTGCGCGAGTGCCTCTCGCCCGCGGTGTCCGCGGCGGAGCTCGCGTACGCGCACGCCGTGCTCGACCTGGACGGAACCGGCGAGGTGTCGCCGGCGAACGTCGAGGCGTGTGTCCGCGAGATGGCGCGAGACGGCGGGACCGACGACGGTTCGGGGCTGAGTTCGTCGTCCGTTCGTCGCGCGTTCGTTCCCGACTGCGCCCCCCGCGCCACCGCGCCGAGCCTGGCGTCGTTCCTCGAGCGCGTCGCGGACGAGGCGGTGGCGTCCCACGGCGGGTCCGTCGCGGGGCTCTTCCGTTCGTGCGCCCCGAAAACTTCGTGGACGAGCGTGGAGGGCCTGGACGCGTTCGGCGTGTTGGCGCTCGTCCAGAAGGCGTACCCGGGAATGATCCGCGCGGACGCGCGCGTCGTGCTCGCCGAGGCGCGCGCGCTGGACCTCGACAACGACGGGCTCGTGTCTTTGCAGGAGCTCAGGCGGGGCGTGCGGCTGGCCGCCACGGCGCGCGTCGTGCCGGGCGAGGGCTTCGGCAAGCCGCTGGACGGTTTCGCGCCTCCGCCGGAGCGCTCCGCGGGACCTTCGTCGGCGCGCCGCGGGCGTCGCCGAAAGCCGCGAGCCGGCGATCGGGGGCGCGACGCGAACGGACCCGCGTCCGAGTCGAACGCGCGCGACGCGCCGGCGAAGCCGACGAAGGCGACGGCGAACGTCGGACGCGGCGAGGCGAAGGACGCGAAGACGACGTTCGAGACGAAGCGGGCGTCCCGCGAAAACGTCCCCCCGCGGCGAGACGACGCGAGTCCCGGGAACCGGACGACGAGCGAAAGCGCGTCTCGCGCGGTGACTCCGTCCCCGATGAAGAAGCGCGAGGAGCTCGCGCTGCGCAAGCGCCTGCGCGCGGCGCGCGTGCGCGCCGACAAGAAAGTCGCGCGCGGCGAGCTCGTCGAATCGGACGTGCGCGACGAAATCGCCAAGGTTGAGGAGGCGCTCCGCGCCGCGGCGTACGAAAGGAAACTCGCGGCGAGACGCGCGGCGCTCGCCGCCGCTTCTCGCGAAGCGCATCTCGACGCGGAGACGCGCGCGTTCAGAGAGGCGCAGCTCGCTGACTTCGACGCCGCGCGCGCGGAGGAGGAGGAGGACGAGCGGCGCCGGCGCCGGGACGCGGCGCGGCGCGACGCCGCGCTCTTCTCCGGCTCCGCCGACGTGTCGGGCTCGCCGGAGGTTTCCGAGGCGCTGTGGAGCAAATGGCGCGAGGAGGAGGCGTACGCGATGGTGGAGACGTACGGGAAGGAGGACGTGCTCACGGCGCTTTCCGAGCTCGCGGCGAAGAGGGACGACGAGACGGGGACGTTTCGATCGGACGAGGTGGCGCGCGTCTCGGCGTCGCTCGCGGAGATGCTCTCCGCCGAGGACGAGGCGCGCGCGCTTGAGCTCGTCGCGCGCGCCAAGGAACAGACGCGGAGGCGGCGCGAAGCCGCCGAGGCGGCGGCGCGCGCCGAGATTGAGGCGGCGGCGCGCGCCGAGATTGAGGCGAGGGAACAGGCGCGCGCCGCCTTCGAGAAGGAGGAGCGCGAGCGCCGGTACGGGGACGAGTACGACGCCGATCTGCGGTTGGCGCGATTGCGGCACGACCGCATCTCGAGCGAGTGGACCGGGGCCGCGGGGGCGACGCCGCCCGATGTGGCGCGCGAAGACGACGTCTCGGATTTCCAAGCGGAAAGAGGCGTTCGGGAAGAGGCGGATTCGGTGTTCCCGTCGTTGTTCTCCGGGTACCCCGCGAGCCCCGCGACGATCAGGCGGTCGCCGCGGCGTTTCGTCGTGGACGGCGAGGCGCGCTTCGCCGTCGAGGACAGGAGTTTCGAGAAGCCCATGTTCGCGCCGCCCAGAAACGCGCCGTCCGCGAAGGAACGATACTCGTAGCTACGGCGCGCGTACGCTCGGAACGCGAGTGTACGATGCTACAGTACAAGTATTTACCTTCGGTACGTAATAAAAGTATCCATCTTCCCGCGCGACGTAACGCACGCGCTCGCTCGCGTCGCGCCGAGCACGCGGTGGAGCTCTGCGCTTCCGTCGCGTGCCACGACGCTGCCATCACACGAAGGCGGCGCTCTCGGAGATTTTCTGGAAGAGTTCCAGCGCTTCGTCTCGCCGCATGCCCGCCGCCGCCGCCAACGTCTGCTGCGTCCTCCAGGGCATCCTCTCGAACGACGCGAGCGCGTCTCCGTCCAGCATCTCGTGCGGCGCGGGTGCGCGCGTTTCCCTCCCCTCGAACGTCTTCACGTGCCGGAAGCTCCGCGCGTTCAGACCCGCGGGCTGCGGCGCCGCCGAGACGAGGCATCGCTGCAACTCGCGTAACTTGCCGTGCGTCGCCGCGTCCGTCGGCGCCAGGACGCCCAGCGACCCGTCCAGCGTGCCGTGGAACGCGGCGTGCCGGTTGGCGACGCGCTTCTGCTCCGCCGCGCTGAGCGGCGGCGCGTTCGGCGGCCGCGCGGGCGGCCGCAGCTTGTACCGCACCATCCGGTTCACCGGCGACCCGACGTGGAACGACGCCTTGGTCAAGAGCTTCTGCCCTTTCCACGACTCCGTCGACTTGGGATCGTACGACAGCGAAAAGACGTTCCCGACGGTATCGGCGGCGAGCATGGAGAGCGCGCTCCCGTCCACCAAAAACTCCGTCGCCAGGACGTCCATGTGCTCGAAATCCTTCGCCAGCTGCGTCAAGTGCTTCTCGTGGCCGGTGTCCTTCCACCGCAGGAAGAACGCGCCTTTCTGCAGATCGCCGAGCAAGATGAAGTTCTTGACGACGTTTATCGTCGCCGTGTGCAGCGGCGTGTCGAAAAACGCCACCGGCGTCAACGACTCGCCGTCCCACGAGTGCACGATGAGCTTGTTCCCGATGGCAATGGCGAGGTGCCCCTCGAGCCCGGCGAGCGCCGTGCACGCCATCTTCGCCTCGCGCACGCACGCCAGCCGGCCGGTCCACTCGGGCTGCCCCGAGCTCGCGCCCGCGCCGCCCGACCGCATGCGCCACGCCACGTCGAAGAGCAGCGCGCGCCCGCGGCACGGCGTGTCTTCTCCGCCCGGAAACGCCGTGCCCGCGGCCAGAAGCGACTGCAGCGCGCCCGTGCGCGTGTTGCGCAGCTGCACGTTCCGCACCGTCTGGACGTGCTCCCCGGGATCGAGCGTGTGTTGCCACGCGCTCTCCAGGGTTCCGGGGAGCAAAAGCCGGATCGCGAACTGCTCCTCCACGCCGCCGCGCGCCATCGCCTTGGCGCGGCGCGTGTTCACGAGCGTCCGGAAGTGCGCGTCGTCCTCGTCGACGTTCGGCTCCCTCCACTTGGTCACCGTCGACGTGGAGAGCGCGTAGAGCTTGAAGTCCGGCAGGTACTGCACGTGGTGCGGCGTGCACTTCAGCGCGAGCTTCCGCACGGGCCACGCCGCCTCGTAGTGCATCTTGCCCGGGAGTTGGCAGATGCGCGCGCCCCCCGCGGCGGTCCCGAGGATGAACCCGTCGCGGCAGTTGACGTTGTGGAAGCACGAAAACGAAACCGCGCGGTTGGCGAGCGCCTCGCCGCGCATCGGCAGCGCCAACACGCGGCTCCGGCGCGCGACGAGCCACAAAGGCCGCGCGCCGCTCACGAAGACGCCCCGAATGCCCCCGCGGTCGCCGATGCCTTCGAAGCGCGTGAGCCGGTTGTGCAAAGCGGTGGTGGAAGTTCCTGAATCGTCGAAACCGAAACCTCCGTCGACGCCGCCCTCGACGTCGAGCGCCACGCGCGCGAAGCGCAGCTGCGGTTTTCCTTCGCGCCGCGCGACGCCGCCGGCGCCCGGCGGGCACAAGAACGCGCGGTACGCGAGCACGCTGCCGTCCCCTCGAACGGCGACGAGCAAAGGTCGCTCGTGCGCGCGCTCGAACGCGTCGACGCGCATCTCCACGATCTCGGGAGGCGGCGAGTTGTCGAGCGATCGCGCCGCCGCCGACGCCGACGCCTCCGCGGCGTCGCGCCGTCCGCGGTTCTCGCGCGCGGCGCGGCTGCCGACGGGCGCGAGCACGGCAACGCCCTCGGACAGGCCGTCGGAACACCAGATCCGGTCGCAGGAAGGCAGCGCGTACAGCTCCACGGAACCCCCGACCCGCGCGATCGCCAGCATGGAGTCGGAGGTGGACCCACCCGGAACCTTTCCGGAAGTGTCTTCGGCGTCGCGTTCGATCGAAGCGCCGCGCGAAGGTTCCGCGCACCCGCGGCGGAGGAACCCGGGCGCGCGCGCGTCGAGGCCCGGGTGGTTCGCCGCGGGGACGCCGTCGTCCACCAGGCACGCCGCGGTGACGTCCGCGCCTTTCGGCAGGCTCGCGAGCGCCTCCGCCGGGAGCGGGGCCAGGGTCGAGGTCGACTCGTCCCCTTTCAGCACGACCAGCGACCCGTCGGACAGACGGCACGCGACGTACGGGTCGCACACGGACGCGGCGACGACGGACGTCTCGCCGGACGTCTCGGTCGGACGCAACTCGCTCACGGAAAAGTCCTGCGTTTTCTTCGCGCCGTCCGCGACGCGCACGCCCTTTCCGTGCACCTGCACGATTCTGCACGATCCGCCGTTTTTGTTTTTCGCGAAGACGTTGCCGCAGCACACCGTGCTCGCGTCCGTCACCAGCTCCACGTGCTCGGAGACCTCCTTCAGCTCCTCGCCCGTCTCGAGCACCATCGTCGACGACGCGAGCGCGATGACGAGGTACGAGTGGAACGGCGGCGCGTTCGCGGAGCTGAGCTCGTCGCCGGACGCGTCTCTGTACACCGTCCAGGTACCCCTGAGACCGGGCAGCGTCCCCGCCTCGACTTCCGTGACGAGCTCAGGCTGGATCCCGCGCTGAAGCACCGCAAGCGCGCCGTTCTTGCCGTGCCCGCACGCCGCCACGAGCTCGGCGCGCTGCTCGACGTCGCCCCGCAAGGACGCCGAGGCGCCAACCGTCAAGTCAATCACCGGCGAGATGCCCAGCACCGAGTCGCGCACGGTGAAAGCGTAGCCCGGCTCGTCCCTGGAGGGCGCGTTTGCGAGCGCCGCGGCGGCGCGCAGCGCGCCCGCGCCCACCGACCCGACCCCGTCCGCGGCGACGTCACCCCCGAGCCCGTCCTCGCCGGCGCCGGACTCGGCCGCCACGCCGGCGCCGCCGCCCTCGCCCTCGCCGTAGAGCATAGCCTCGAGCTCGTCCTCGTCATCCGCGCCCGGCGTCGGCGCCGGCGCCTCCTCCCCAGCCTTGCGCTTCTTCGGGACCGCGGGTTCTGGGACGGACGGGGAGGCTCGCGCGGGCGCCGCCGGCAGCGCCTGCGTCGCCGCGGCGTCCTTCTCCTGCATGCTCACCAGCAGCGAGTCGCCCACCCGCGAGCCCAGGAATAGCAGCCGCCGCGTGATGAGGCACATGCCGCTCGAGAGCACGGCGCCTCCCGCGCGCCGCAGGTGCATGGCACCGTGCCTGGCGAGCCTACGCCCCTCGACGCGCAGCGTCAGCAGCATGAGCGTGCCCGCTTTCGTGGTCACCAACACGCGGCGCTCGGAGACGACCGCGGCGTGCGCGGCGTCCAGCTCCACGGAGACGCCCAGCGCGCTCTCCGTGCCCTCGCGCGACGCCAGCGCGGCGGGGGGGTTGGCCAGCGAAGGGTCTTGCGCGGCGGCGTTCCCCGCCGTCGTCGCCAGCGCCGCCGCCTCCGCGGCGGCGCGCGCGGCGGCCCTGGCGGCGTCGTCCCCCGCGTCCCCGCCCGCGAGCGGGTTGAGCGCGAGCGCGCGCGAGCTCTCCTGGCTCTCGTGCATGATGAAGTTCTGCGACAGGACCAGCGCGCCTCCGAGCGGCTGCGGCACGGCGCAGAGCCGGTAGCACGAGTGCGGCAACGCGTCGCGGCGCCAAATCACCGCGTGCCGCTTGTTGTCCAGGTCCAGCGTGATGGCGCTCACGACCATGGTATCGTTCACGAGCGCGAGCCGCCCCGCCCACGTCGGCCGCTTCTCGTGCAGCACCAAGATCGTGGGCTCGCCGTAGCCGTGCAGAAAAACCGCGTCGCGCGCCCCGGAGACGCGCATCTCCCGAGCCAGATCCAACACGTACGATTCCTTCACGGAAGCCGCCGTCCCGCGCGCGCGGAACGCCGAGACGGACGCTTCGAGCGACCGGCCGTCCTTCTCGTCGTCGTCCGCATCCGCGTCGGAGGCGTCTTCGTCCGCCGCCTCCTCCCCGCCGAAGCTCTCGCCCTCCGCCGCGGGGAGCAGAGCCAGCCGCGAGCCGCCCTCGCCGCGCAGGAGCACGGCGGCGCATCGGCCCTCAGGGTCGGCCACCACGAGCGGAGGCAGCGGCGCGACTCTGTGCGCGCTGGGCACGCCCCCAACGCCCGTGGGCGTCTCCCAGGAGTGCAGGGACGAGTTCACCAGCGATTGGCTCGCGGGGTCGAACTCCACGACGCTGAGTTTGTTTTCGCGCACCGCGACGCACAGCGCGTCCCTCTGGTTCCTCGGCGCGCCGAATCGTCGGCGGAGCGCGCACAGGCTGCCGACCGTACCGTGCAGGTCGAACTCCGCGACCACCTCGAGAGACACCTCCACGTCCGCGCCGACGCCCGCGTCCGCGTCGGCAGCCTGCTTCGCCTGCGCCACAGCTTGGGCGCCCAGCTGCGCGTCCGTCGCGGTCGAGCTCTCGCGACGTATGGCGAACACCGTGAGATGATTCGCCTGCGTCACGATGAGGTTCGGGGGGCCGCCGTCGCCGATGGGGTGCGTGAAGTACGCCGCGCACGCGTGATCCACCCCGGTGGGGGGATGGACCTGCTTGTGCATCGCGTACGACATCGCCACCGACGCCCGCGCGGACCACGGGCGCAACCCTAACCGCCGGTGCGCAGAATCTGTGATCGCGCCCAAAGTTGACACCGCGCGTGACCTGAAAAAAGTGCCTTCCGCTCCCCGAAATCAACTGCGGGTACGATCATCACGACACTCGAGAACGCGACTCTGGACCGCCAGGGCGCACTCCACGGACGCGCGTCCGCGTCCTTCACCTCGTCGACGTCGCCGTTGGCTGATCCGCGAAATCGCGGGCGCCGCGAGCGCGATGGCGGCTACCGTGACCGCGCGCGCGCCGTTCGCCGCCGCGCGCGTCGCGACGCCTTCGGGGAGACGTGGCAGCTCATCCGCGACGAGACCACCTTCAAGCCGCGCTGGGTCGGCCGGGAGACGCGGCGACACGCGGACGACCAGTGTTCGGATCGAGCGGTCGCGCGCGATCTCGCATCGCCGCCGACGCGCGAGCCGGTCTTTCGTCACACCCCCCGACGGCCCCGCGGTGGAGGTAGAGGCGGAGGGGGAGGTGGCGTCGGTCGGCACTTCTTCCGAGATCGCCGCGGGTGACGGAGACACTGCGGAGATCTCGCGCCTGCGAATCGCGGGCGTCGGCGTCACGCCCGAGATCGCGGCTATCGTGCTGGTGTATTTCGTGCAAGGCATTCTCGGTCTCTCGCGACTCGCCAAAGAGTTCTTCGTCAAGGACGAGCTCGGCCTGGACCCCGCGCAGGCCTCGCTCGTCTTCACCGTCTCGAGTTTCCCCTGGCTGGTGAAGCCCCTCTGGGGCTTCGTCAGCGACGCCGTGCCCCTCTTCAGGTACCGCCGGAAGTCGTACCTCGCGCTCTGCGGCGTCATCGGGACGGTGGGAGGCGTCGCGCTGGCGACTGTCGTGGACGATGTGCCCTCCGCGGCGGTCGCCTTCACGCTGGGGTCGCTCAGCACGGCGTTCGCGGACGTCGTCATCGACGGCGTGGTCGTGGCGCGCGCGCGCGAGTCCGAGTCGCCCGCCGCGTCGGGCGCGCTGCAGTCGCTGTGCTGGGGCTCGGTGGCGTTGGGGGGCGTTCTGAGCGCGTACTACAGCGGTGCGCTCATCGAGACCAACGGCACGAGGTTCGTGTTCGGAGTCACCGCGCTGTTCCCGCTGCTCATCGCGTGCGCCGCGGCGCTTGTCCGGGAAGACCCGACGACGCGCGACGAAGGAGAGCGACCGTCCGGAGGAGACGCGCCGGACGACGCCTCGCTCGTGTCGGTCGCGTCGAGCGCGCGCGAGTTGGGAGCCACGCTGTGGTCCGTCGGGAAACGACGCGCCATCTGGGCCCCGACTTTGTTCGTGTTTCTGTGGCAAGCCACGCCCAACCCGGGCACGGCGATGTTTTACTTCCAGACCAACGAGCTCGGGTTCGCGCCCGAGTTCCTCGGACGCGTCGCGTTGGCGCGCGCCGTCGCCGCGCTCGCGGGCGTGTTTCTCTACAACGCGTACTTCAAGACGGTCCCGCTGAAAAAGATGTTCCGCCGCAGCGCCGTCGCCGGCGCGGGACTCGGTCTGACGCAGCTCATACTCGTCACCGGCCTGAACCGCGAGTGGGGAATCGACGACCGGCTGTTCAGCCTCGGCGACTCCGTGCTGCTCACCGTGCTGGGCGAGGTGAGCTTTCTGCCCGTGTTAGTGTTGGCGGCGCGCGTGTGCCCCGCCGGCGTCGAGGCGACGCTCTTCGCCGCGCTTATGTCTGTCTTCAACGCGGGGGGGGTGGTGAGCGGGGCGCTCGGCGCCGGGCTCACCTCCGCGCTGGGGGTCACCTCGGAGAACTTCGACAACCTGTTCTGGCTCGTGCTCGTCTGCAACCTCTCAAGCCTCGCGCCGCTCGCGGGCCTCGGCTGGCTCGACGAGGCCCCCGAGGAGGAGGAGCCGGGAGAAAGTACGAGCTCGTAGGTGCTACCAGTAGTCATAGTCATTAAAGGTGCTATTAGTATCCCCCGCGTGGAGTTTTTCCGTCTCGCCGGGGCTTCGAACCCCCTCGTCCCGTTTTCGGGGCGCGCGCGAGACACCCTCCGGCGAGGAAAGCGCTCGCCATCATCGGGGAAGAACGCCGAGCGAAGAACTAAACGGTGACACCTACACCTCTCCAGCCTTGGTCGCGTGATCCTGTCTGAAATCCTATCTGAAATCCCATCGCCCGTCGCGAAACCGCGACGAGTCAGTCGGCGCGGCGCGAAAAAAAACGCGCCGCCGCGCCCGTCCCGACGCGCGCTTCTCGTCCGCGCCCGCCGCGTCGTCCGTCGAAGCGTCGAAGAGGTGACGAAGGAGAAGTGACGACGGGAACGAACGCACGAAGTGAGAATGGAAGACGCACGAAGCGAAGACACCACCTGTGGACTGATGAAGGAGCAGAGAACACGAAGAGCGCTTTTTGTGGCGTTTTCTTTTTTGACCGGAACGACGAACGAGACGACGGCGGCGACGGCGGCGTTTTTTTTCTTCCTGCGCGCGGCGAAGCCGAATTCGAGGGCGCGCCTGTTCTTTGTCTTTCGGCGTATGATCTTCGAGAAGCTGACTGCGTCGCGCGGAGCGAAGAGAGACCAAGGAGAGACAAGGAGAGACCAAGGAGAGACCAAAGAGAGACCAAAGAGAGACCAAAGAGAGACCAAAGAGAGACCAAGACCGAAATACCAACTTTCCGTGCGAGATGAAACGCTCGTGGTGAAGGGCGCGAAGACTACTAAAACTCGTCGACGGGCGCCGAAAGGTATCAATTCCGAATCCGTGGATGTTCTTCTGAGGTGTCAAGCTGAGCGACTCGGTGTGTGAAGCAAGCAGGGCAACTTAGTAGCGTACGCAGTTCGTGGCGGCATGAATCGGTCGTGGACATGACGGCACGTGGACATGACGTGAATGCATCGTGGACAGGACGTGAACGTGGACGTGGACGTGGACTGAGAGACCCTGCGGAGCGCCTGCGGGGAAACAGGCACAAGTGCGAACGAGGCGAACCTGTGGTAGGAACGGAACGCGCGGACCCCCGTCACGGCGCGACGGGGGAATAGATGTCGCGGCGGCGACACCGACGGGTGCGATTATCGCCGCGCGCGACGTGCGAGCTGGTGAGGGCGTACAAGGACGCTAAACTAGCCTGCGGGGGTGTGGGGAAGGAAGCGTGAGCCGCGGGAATCCTATGGTACCTGCCCTGGCAACGATCCATTTTCGCTGAGTCAGATCTGGCTTGGGCAGCCACGCACCTCTGTGTTCTCGCAGCATCGCACCCCCGCGTGTCCGAGAGAGACATGCGGGGGGAGACTCGGTAGATGCGTCCGAGTCCGGGTGTGTTTGCCCGAACGCGGACACGTGTGCCACCGAATCTGACGAAGACTGCGCACGCGGTCCCGTCAATTCGTCACGCGTCTGGCTGGCGTCTTCAGAGCCGCGCAATGTTTTTTCTTTTTCGGCGAAATTCGACGTCTTGAACGGCGATGGGGAAGGAGTTGATCGGATACCCTCGATCGTTATTTGTGCGTTTGAAACTGCAAGTCAGTCGGGAAGTCGGCAAACGGACCGAAGAAACTTCGTCAGCTTCGTCAACTTCGTCGTCAAACTGTCGTTTGTCACACGACTCGGTGAGCGCGCTCGGGGGGGGTGGGGCACGCCTCGACCGAAGAACCCGAATCTCAGGATGACCTCGCGGGCCCGTGATGCGTACGGCATCGTGAAGAAAGCTTCGCGCGTCCCCCAGCGCCAGTCGAGCGATACCGTGCTGTCCTTCGTCGCGAATCGAGCGCCCTCGCTGGCGGTGCGCCGGTTCGCGCGGTGGCTCAAGGGTCTGTCTCGGGACCAGGTGAACGAGCTGATCGCCATCGCCATCTGGGTGGTGTGCGTGTATCTCCTGTTCGTGGTCATCATGACGTACAAGCTCAAGGACTTCCTCGTGGCGGTGCAGTACGTGTGGCAGTTCGGCAGCAAGACGGTGTCTTTCGCGTCGGAGGAGAAGCCGGATTTCTGCGCTATCGTCAACTTCTTCTCCATCGTCAACGCGCTCACGCTGTGCTCGTACGAGGCGCTCGCGTCCTGGGGCACGCCCAAGGGGAGGGGCGCGCACGCCGCGTACTGCCGCCGCGCGTCTAAGCGGCAGATGTTATGCCTCGCCGGCGTCGTCGGGCCCAGCACCGTGTCCAACTTCTTCCGGTGCAAGGTGATGCGCACCATGAGCGTCGAGTTGCAGAGGACGTTTCGGAACTCGTGCTGGGCCGTGTTCGGGTTCGGGTTCAGGCACGGCATCGCGAAGACCCGCGGGACGCTCCCGCTGATCATCATCATCGCGCGCGCGCTGGGCGAGCACTACGCCGCGGGCACCATAATGACCGGCGAGGAGATGCTCTGGGACGTGCTCGTGCCCGTCGCCATCTCCTTCGCGTCCGCCGCGTATTTCGAGAGGCGGGACATCGCGTGGTACGGAGGGCTCAGCGCCGAGCGACGCGCGCGATCCTGGATCTACGGCGAGAAGAGCAAAAAGTACCAGTGATGCGTAAAAGAGTGAAATACCGGCAACACGATGTGAATCGCGGTGACGGACACGACGCGACTACGACGCGTAGACGCGTGGACGTGCGTGTGCGTGCGTCGTCGACCGCCTTTCAGGCGAGACCTACGCGGTATTCCTTTCGAAGGACGTCGTATTATTACCATAATCTCTTTGATACATCTCACCTTGGCGCGTACTTGGCTCCGCCCTCGAAGCGCGTTTCCAGCGCCAGCACGCGCCACGCGTCGCTGCCCCGCCACGCGCCCCCGAACGCCACTGCGCCACCCGCGCCCGCGCCGGAAGGCGCCAGAACGACGCCGTTCGCGCCGGCGGCGAAGGGCGCGTCCTCGGCGGCGCGATCGACGACGCCCGGTTGCGTTTTATTTTTTTGCGCCGACGCCGACGCCGAAGACGACGAAACGCTCATCGCCGAGAAGCTCATCGCGCCCCCCAGGGCTTCGAACGCGTCGCTCGCCTCGACCCGCGGGTCTCCGCGGGATTCCAACCCGACCCGCACGATCGCGCTCGATGAGGCGCCGCCCTTCTCCGTCGATTTGACGCTCGTCCTCACGAAGGACACCGGCAAGCCAACGAGGTTCGCGGCACAGCCCGCGTACGCGTCCCCGGCACACCGCTCGCCGGCCGCGGGCCCGGCGCCGGCGCTCAGCGGCACGGCGCCGCCGCGCAGCGCCGCGTTTCGGGACCTGGCGGGGTTCTCGCTCGCGACGAACAGGCACGCCAAACGAGGCGCCGCAGCGAGGCCCGGAAGCTCGGCGATCTCGCCGGATGCGACGTCCGCGTCGTCACCGCCTCCTCGGAGCTCGAGAGCTATGCCCCAGCTTCCCCCGACGACGATCCGCCCGCGCCCCACGGCCTCGTCCTCGTCGGCGGTGAGCAGGCGCAGGCCGAGCGCGGAGACGAGGTACTCGGCCGCCGTCTCGGGGAGGATGGAAGCGGTCTTCAACACGACTCGAGTCAGGCCGGGGGCGGTGTCGGTGGAACTCGCGGCGGCGAGCGCTTCCTGCGTCGGAACACCGAACGTGGCCAGCGCGAGGCTCGTCGACCAGGCCCGGCGCGACACGGGCACGGCGCGTGTCATCGCCGCATCGCCCCGAGACGCGGCACGATGCTGCAAGTGCACCGCGGAGGGCGCGGGCGCCACGCACGCCATGCCGGCGAGGGGAGAAGTGTTGGGGAGTCGTGACTTTCACAACTCGGAACTGTCGAAGTGGTTCAGCAGAACACGACATCACGAGTTCAGGCTCCTCACGATATTCCCGTTGAACCCTCATCGGTCGTCCCGGTGATCGTCGGTCGGCAGACGTGCTTCGCGCGTCGCGCACGCCCCCTCCGCCGCGCGTGATGTCGTCCAAGCCAGCGCGGAAGCCTCCCCGCCCGGGACCGGCCAAGCGAACGAGCAGCAAGATCATGATGAAGCTCGACACGCCCGTCGGCGATCCCATCGGTTTGACGCTCACGACTCCCCGAAACGTCGTGGACGACGTCCACGTCGTGCTCCTTTCCGGCTGCCAGGACTCGCAGGAGTCCGCAGACGTCGCCGACACCACGGATTTCGGCCTTCCGAAGTCCGCCGGGCCCGGCGGCGCGGGCGGCGCGTGCACCAACGCGCTGCTCATGACCGTGCACGACGACACGCCGGACGACACCTGGCTCAGCACGCTCGTCTCGATGCGCCAGTGGCTGGAGAAGAACGCGTACGCGCAGCGCCCCCGTCTGTCGTGCGCCAACGCGTCCTTCGATTTCCGCAAGCCGTTCTCCCTGCTGCACCCGCGGTGTGGGAACAACCCCAAACGCGTCGGACGCACGCGCGCGCTGTTCATCGGCGTCAACTACGTGGGGTCGGACGCCGCGCTGGAAGGCGCTTGGAACGACGTCGACAAGATGAGAGCCTTCGCCGTCGCGAGCGGGTACAAGGACGACGCGCTCTCCATGCGCGTCTTGCGGGACAACGGCGCGGACGTCTCGCCCACGAAGGCGAACATAGAGAAGGCCCTGCGCTGGCTCGTGAAGGGCGCCAGCCGCGGCGACTCGCTGCTCCTGCACTTCAGCGGCCACGGCGTCTCCCAAAAGGACAACGACGCGTTCGCGGACGAAGCCGACGGTATGGACGAGTGCCTCGTGCCCGTCGACTTCAAACAAGAGGGCGTCGTGCGGGACGACGACCTGTTCCGCGCGCTGGTCGCGCCGCTGGCGCGCGGCGCGTCGCTGGTGGCGATCATGGACTGCTGCCACAGCGGCACGATGCTCGACCTCGGGTACGACTTCACGCTCACGGACAAGCAGTTCGCGCACGAAAAGGAACGGCTCGCCAAGAAGGTGCCGCTCAACGGGTCCCTGCCCGGCGAAGCCGCGCACGCCGCCGCGCACTTTGTGCCCAACGCCGTGAAAACTGCCGCGCGCTTCGCAGTGAAAACCGCGGATGTCGCGTGCGAGGGCGCGTCGGAGATTCTGCAGCGCGTCGCCATGTCCGTGCCGTTGAAGGGCCTGTGGTACGGGTACGACGGCGTATGTAAGGGCGTGCACAAGCTCACAGGCTGGCGCGTCGCGCTGGGGCCGGCGGATCTCAACGCCAACAGAGCCGTCGCGGGGCAGGTTGTGCTCGTGGGCGAGGCGGCGAAGGCGCCGGGGAGGGCGTAGGACGCGCCTTTTCGACGCGAAGGAGGCGGCGGGTCGCGCGCGCGGCGATACTAGCTAGCTCAGAGGCATGTACTAACACGTAGACTCCTTTCAAACGTACCTGTCCGGTGACGCTTCTCATCAGCCTTCTCGGGGATCTATCCCGCCATGCCGCTCCCGAAGCTGACGTTGCGCGCGTCGCGGCCGGAGAGCAGCGGCGCGTCGAGTCTCGCCAGCCGACGAATGACGCGCGACTCGAGCCGACGCGCCGCGCTCTTGCCTCCCGACGTCTTGGGGACAGTCACGAAAACGCACTCGATCTTGGATCCGCCTCCGCCGCGGCGTTTTTTGTCATCCCCGTCGTTCTCCCGTCGCGCCGTCGCGCGGTGCGTCTCCAGACGCCTCGCCAAATCGTCCGTCTCGCCGCAGTACACCCAGCCGTCGGAGCGCCGAAGCACGTACACGCACGTCCACGCGCCGGACGCCGCCGAAGGCGTCTCGTCGAACCCGACGTACCCGACGCGCGTCTCCCGCGTGCCTTCCGCGTCGGGTGGGTCGAGCCCTTCCGACGCGCGAGAAGACGCGAGCAGAGACTCGAACTCCTCCGCGAGCGCCGACCGGAGCGTCTCGACGGAAACCAGGCGCGCGCGAGAAGCGCGTCGAGAAGCGGAAGACGCGCCCGCGCGTTCCGAGACGCCGTTCGCGTCGGACGCTTCGTCGTCAAAAAAGCCTTCGGCGGAGGCGCCGTCGAGCGGATCCGCCCCGGGTTCTCCACTCGCGCCGGCGGGCCGGCGGTACCGCGAGCGCTCGTTCGCGAGCACGTCCCCGAGCAGCGCTTCCCCCCTCGCGACGACGTCCGCGCGCACGCCCATGTCGGTCGCGGTCTGCAGCGCGAGGCTCTCGCGGCACTCGCCCGGCACGACGCGCCACGT
>MDSV01096443.1_pt1 | contig 22816 bp, 20 predicted proteins | sample 810851 | NCBI WGS metagenome assembly MDSV01 (sample SAMN05326640, study PRJNA326480) | marine metagenome | isolation source: seawater | place: Atlantic Ocean: North East | collected 2012 | reverse complement strand
TTAAAAGATGAAGCATGGTATATTTCTAAAGGTAAATTTTTATATAAATACATTGATACTGAAACGGCAGAACAACATTCTGTAGAAGTAACAGAAGGAGATTGTATTCATCTAATGCCAGGACAACCCCACCAAATGTTGGCTCTTGAAGAAGGAAGTTGTATATTCGAGGTGTCAACACAACATTTTGATAGTGATAGTTATAGAGTAGGGAAAGGATCTTCCCAGTTAGATCCAGAAAATTTACCATTTTAATATGAAAATAGGTTTTTGCGGAACAATGTCAGTAGGTAAAACTACATTAGTTAATGCTTTAGCTGAATTACCTGAATTTAAAAATTATAAGTTTAGAACAGAACGTTCTAAATATTTAATGGAGTTAGGTATTCCTTTAAATACAGATTCTACTGTTAAAGGTCAAGCTGTGTTTTTAGCTGAGAGAGCAAGTGAATTAATGAATGATGATATTATTACTGATAGAACAATTATTGATGTAATGGCATTTGCTAAATGTTCTAAATCAATGTATCCATCCGAATCAGATGATTTTTGTAGCTTTGCAAATAATATGTTAAATGAATATGATTATGTTTTTTACGTATCTGCTGAGGGGGTTGAAATTGAAAACAATGGAGTAAGAGAAACTGATGCAGATTATAGAAAAAAAATTGATGAAACAATTCAATTGCTAATTACTAAATATAGACATAAAATTAAAAATTTAATTGAAATTTCTGGTTCAACAGAAGAACGTATTAAAGCAGTTAAAGAAGCGATCCTTTCATGATATTTATAAATAAAATAATACTACTATGAAAAGATCAGAATTTAGAGAATCTATCAGAAATGAAATTATTGATATTTTAGAAAATGCTTCTGCTGAAGACTTAGAAAGACAAAAAGAATACAATACTGAATTAGAAAAAACAGCAAAACTATCTCAGGATCTTGGTTTAACTGAAAGAAATGATCGTGATTATAGAGATGATGGATATGTAGATAAAAAAGATGTTGATGATACAACAAATTTATATGTGCATAATGATCCTGAATCTATGGCCTTTGAAAATAAAACAAAAGGTAAAGAATTAGCAATTACAGCTGACGAAATGAATCAATTACATAAGACAGGAAAAGTAAAACTTTCTGATGGTTCTATGTTAGTATTTCCTAAAGAACCATTAAAAGAAGAAGATGAAGATGATGATATGGATAAGAAAGCAATGGCAGCCGCAAAAAAAGGTGATTCTATATCTAAAGTAGCTTCTAAATTACAACAAACTACTAAGGAAATGAAGCAAGTAGTTAAAAAATGGAAAACATCTGAGGGTGCTGAAAAAGAAAAATTAACAAATCGTTTAAGAGAATTAACAAAAATAAAAAAAGAGCTAGAGGGATTGCTCTAATACGTTATGAAAAAATTTTGGAAAACCATATTAGCAATTGGAGGAACAATTGCAGGAATTTTAGCTATATTTTCAGCTACTAAACAAAGTAAAAGTAAAAAAGAATTTAATAGTCGTGTTAAAGCAAATAATGATAAATTAGATTTTATTACTGGTCAAACTGCTAAAGTAGAAAAAGAAAAAAAAATAACTAAAGATAATATTAAAAAGACTTCTACAAAAGTAAAAGAAACAAAATCAAAGGTAAAAAGTACAAAAAATGCTAAATCTACTATCTCTGATTTTAAAACTAAATATAGAAAAAAGTGAAAAATCTAATTTTAATAATATTATCACTTATAACATTTAATTGTTATAGTCAAGAAGTAGTAAAAATTCCTCAAAGTGAATTAGAGGAGTTTTTTTTAGCTATTGATACTCTTGAACAACAAGATTCAATTAAGACAACTTTAATAAATGATTTAGAGTTTCAAATAATGAATTATAAACTACTAACCCATCAAGATAGTTTAATTCTTAATTATAAAAATCAAGAAATTGATTTATTAATGAACCAAATTAAATTATATGATGATAGGTTAAATCAAGTAGACAAATGGTATAAAAAACCATGGGTTGGAATTGTAGGGGGAGTAGTAGGCACTCTTATTACAATTCATGTAATAGATTATACACTACCATAATAATGGCTGATCAAGATTTAAAAAAAATAATAAGGCAAGAATACTTGAAGTGTGCTCAAGACCCATCACATTTTATGAAAAAGTATTGTTTTATTCAACACCCTCAAAGGGGTAGAATACAATTTGGTTTATACCCATTTCAAGAAAAAACTTTAACTCTTTGGAAAGATAACCCTTATTCAATTATCTTAAAATCAAGACAATTAGGTTTATCTACTTTATCTGCTGGGTATTCTTTATGGTTAATGTTATTTCATAAAGATAAAAATGTGTTGTGTATAGCAACAAAACAAGAAACAGCCCGTAATATGGTTACAAAGGTAAAATTTATGTATGATAATTTACCCTCATGGCTTAAAATACCAGCTGAAGAAAATAATAAACTATCTCTTAGATTAAATAATGGCTCAATTATTAAAGCAACATCTGCAAGTAGTGACGCTGGTAGATCAGAAGCAGTATCTCTTTTGTTAGTTGATGAGGCAGCTTTTATTGAAAATATAAGTGAAATTTGGGCTTCAGCACAACAAACATTAGCTACAGGTGGTGGTGCTATTGTATTAAGTACCCCATATGGTACTGGAAATTGGTTTCATAAAACTTGGGTTAATGCTGAGGCAAATGAAAATGATTTTTTACCTATTAAATTACCATGGTATGTTCATCCTGAAAGAAACCAAGAATGGAGAGATAGGCAAGATGATTTATTAGGTGATCCTAGATTAGCATCTCAAGAATGTGATTGTGATTTTAGCACTTCAGGGGATATAGTCTTTTACTCTGAATGGATTGAATTTATTAAAGAATCAACCATTCAGGATCCTATGGAAAGAAGAGGTGTTGATCAAAACTTATGGATTTGGGAACAAGCTGATTATTCTAGAGAATATATGATAGTAGCTGATGTAGCTAGAGGTGATGGTAAAGACTTTTCGGCATGTCATGTAATGGATATAGCAACTAATACTCAAGTAGCAGAATATAAAGGACAAATGCCCCCAAAAGAATTTGGATATTTTTTAACAGGATTAGCTACAGAATATAATAATGCTATGTTAGTAGTAGAAAATGCTAATATAGGATGGGCTACTTTAGATTCAATACAAGAAAGAGGATATAGAAACTTATATCAATCTCCTAAATCTGATCAAATGACAGCAGAATCTTATTTAAGAGTATATGAAGGTAGTTCAGAAATGGTACCTGGGTTTACTATGTCAATGAGGACAAGACCTCTTTGTATAAATAAGTTTAGAGAATTTATTGGTGATAGATCAGTAACAGTTCGTTCAAAAAGATTATTAGAAGAAATGAAAGTATTTGTTTGGAAAAATGGAAGACCAGAAGCCCAAACAGGTTACAATGATGACTTGGTTATGTCATTTGGAATTGGTATGTTTCTACGTGATACTTCATTAAAGTTTCAACAACAAAGCTTAGATATGGCTAGAGCATCTTTAGGTAGTATAAAATCAAATAAATCTACATATAATGGTGGGTTTACGGGTAATAAAGGTATAGCTAATCCCTATGAAATAAAAATAAAGGGGGATTCTCATGACATAAAATGGCTATTATAATATTTATAAATAAACAAAAATAAAACATGGCAAATACTGGTTTATTTTCAAGACTAAGAAGATTATTTTCTACAGACGTAATTATTCGTAATGTAGGTGGTAATCAATTAAAAGTTTTTGATGTTAATAAAATACAACAATCCGGAGAAATTGAAACTAATTCATTAGTTGACAGATTTAATAGAATCTATTCTAATTCTTCTACTTCATTATGGGGTCAACAAGCTGGATATAACTATCAATATTTAAGACCACAATTATATTCTGAATATGATTCAATGGATACTGATGCTATTGTAGCTTCTGCTTTAGATATTATAGCAGATGAATCAACTTTAAAAAATGATCAAGGTGAAGTTTTAGCAATTAAATCCTCAGATGAAGATATTCAAAAAATCTTATATAATTTATTTTATGATGTTTTAAATATTGAATTTAATTTATGGCCTTGGGTTAGAAATTTGGCTAAATATGGTGATTTTTTCTTAAAATTAGAAATAGCAGAAAAATATGGGGTATACAATGTTATTCCTTATACAGCATTTCATATTGAAAGATTAGAAGGAGTTGAAGATGGTGATGAAAATAATCCTATGGATATTAGGTTTAGATTTGATCCAGATGGTATTGCAGCTTCAGATTATGGATATTATAATGTCCCAAATCAATTTGATCAACCTAATGCTATTATATTTGATAATTATGAAATGGCTCATTTCCGTTTATTAACAGATATGAATTTTCTTCCTTATGGTAGATCATATATTGAACCAGCCCGTAAATTATTTAAACAATACATCTTAATGGAAGATGCTATGTTAATCCATAGAATTGTTCGTGCGCCTGAAAAAAGAATATTTTATATGAATGTAGGATCTATTCCACCTAATGAAGTAGATGCATTTATGGAGAAAACATTAAGTAAACTTAAACGTACTCCCCACGTTGATGAAAAAACAGGTGAGTATAATTTAAGATATAATATGCAAAACTTACTAGAGGATTATTATATCCCTTTAAGAGGTAATGATGCAAGTACTAAAATTGAAAGCGCAAATGGTTTACAATGGGATGGTATTGCCGATGTTGAATATTTAAGAGATAAATTATTTGCGGCCTTAAAAGTACCAAAAGCATTCATGGGTTATGATGAAAACACAGATGGTAAAGCTACATTAGCTGCCCAAGATATTAGATTTGCTCGTACTATAGAAAGAATTCAAAGAATTATAGTTTCAGAATTATATAAAATTGCACTAGTTCATTTATACACTCAAGGTTATAGAGACGAACAATTGGCTAATTTTGAATTATCATTAACTACTCCTTCAATTATATATGATCAAGAGAGGGTAGCATTAATGAAAGAAAAAATGGATTTAGCAGCTCAAATGGTTGAAACTAATATGTTCCCAACGGATTATGTTTATGATCATTTATTCCACTTAAGTGAAGATCAATATGATGATTATAGAGATTTAATTAGAGAAGATGCTAAACGTAAATTTAGAATAACTCAAATTGAAGCAGAAGGAAATGACCCAGTAGAAACAGGAAAATCATATGGTACACCCCATGATTTAGCTTCACTATATGGTAAAGGCAGAATGTATTCTGATCCAGGTGGGGTACCAGAACCTGAAAAATACGCTTCCGATGATAAAACAGTATTAGGTAGACCAAAAGAAAAATCATCAAAAAGAAACACTCAAGACGATAATTTTGGAAAAGATAGATTAGGAGTTAAAGGAATGAAAAAGGATTATAACGATTCAGATAAATCATCTTTAGCATTAGAAAATAATTTACATTTTGCCAAACATCAATCTATGTTAAAATCAATTCCAGTAAATGGGAAAAAGTTAGTATTTGAGCAAGATACCGCGAAAAGTTCGCTACTTGATGAATCAAATATTAAGGAACATTAATTTTAATATATTTATAAAAAAATAAGTATTGATGTATATAAAACATTCAAAATTCAGGAATACCGGTATTTTATTTGAAGTAGTAGTAAGAAAAATCACTTCAGAAACCTTATCAGGTAAAGACTCACCAGCAATTAAAATTCTTAAAAGCCATTTTGTAAATACAGAATTAGGTAAAGAATATAAATTATATGAAACTATTTTTAAATCTAATAATTTAAAAGAATCAAAAGCAATTTCAGTATTAGATACTGTACTTGATCAATCAAAAAAACTTAATAGATCTAAAATTAGAAAAGAAAAATATAATTTAATAAAATCATTAAAGGAACACTATAATGTGGAGGATTTATTTAAAACTAAATTAAATGATTATAAAGCACAAGCTTCATTGTATACTTTAGTAGAAGCTTATAATACTAGTAAATTAATAGATCCTAATCAAATAGTAGATAATAAAGTAACTATTTTAGAATTTTTAACTGCATCTACAGTCGGAAGAGAAAATGTTAAAAATAATGTAATTGAAGAGTTTAAGTCACAAGATAAAGATATTAGAACACTTACTTATTATGTTTTATTAGAAAAATTTAATGATAAGTATTCATCATTAACTTTAAGACAGAAACACATTCTTAAAGAATTTATCGAGTCTGTAGATAATACACCTCAATTAAAAGAATTTTATAATACAGAAGTTAATTTTATTAAAGAAGAAATTAAAAAACAACTTAGTAATACTACTAGTAAAGTTATAAAAATTAAATTAAATGAAGTATCTTCTTTAATTAAAGAATTAGATAAAAGAACTATAATTAAAAGTGACCATTTAGTTGATTTATTACAATATCATTCATTATTAGAAGCATTAACAAAATCAAATGGCTAAAAACATAAAACCAAAAGATTTAGATCCTAAATTAAAAAAGTTTATCGAGGATAAATATGGTCCAATGGATGACCGAGATTTTTTCTCTGATGATTTAGATACTTATTTTAAAACAGATACGGATTATGAATCTGAAGGTGGAGGTATATCACATAGTATAATTAAATTACCTTCATTTAATGAATTAGCTATTCAACTGAAAAAAACTAGAGATTTAGCTAATGAATTAGTTAGAGGTGAAATAGTTAGAGATGATGATATATTAAGAGGCATTTACGATCAACAAAGAGATGTATTTAATAAATTTAGAACACATCTAAGAAAAGAATATCCAGCTTTTTATAATCAGTTAAAACAACAATTAACAGAAAAAATAAAAAAAATGGTTAAAGAAATGTCTACAACAGGTGGTGGTGCTGGATCAGCTACATTTACACCTGGTACTGGGATGCAATATGCTACCCCATACGCATTTAAAAAAACCAAAAAACAAGAATTACCTGAATCTAAAGATCCAGGAGCAGATTTAGGACCAGGTCCTAAAGCAAGTGAAGATGGAGTTAAAGATAATGCTTATGTAAAGCAATTTGGTTATAAATTAGTACCAAAAAAGATTAAAGGATCAGGTTTAGAAGTAAAACAATTATTTGAAGAAGAAGGTGTAAAAGGATTTCAAAATCAAAGAATCCAGGCATTTGATTCAATTGAACAGGAACTTAATGATATTTATAAAATGTTAAGTAACGCTAAAAATGAAACTAGTGATTATTATAATGAAAATCCTGGTTCATATTCAGTTGTTAAACCCACTGATTTAGTTTTAGACTATATAAAAGATATTAAAGATTTATTAAAAGGCGAATAAAATGGCAAAAACATTACAAGAACAATATAATCAAATTATAAAAGGAAAAGGTAGTAAACATATCTTTCTTAAAGAAGTTAAATCTAAGTACCCTAATTTAGTACGTAATGCAGCTGGATTTAAAGAAGCAACCTCGGCTTTAATAGGAAAAAGTATTATTTCAGAAGGAATTTATGTTGGTACAGGATCTGATGAAAAACCAGATTGGTTTAAATTATTTGATAAAAATATGAATCTAATTTCTGAAGAAGATGTTAAAGCAATTTCTAATAAAGTAGCTAAAGAAGTAACTGATTTACAAGCACCAGATAGAGGATATGATTATAAAGATGACAAAATGCTTAATAATGTATCAGGTGAACAATTTCGTCAAGGTTATTTTACAGAACTAACAGATGTAGAAAATAAAGATAAAACAAAAGAAGAATTAATTAAATTAGTAATTAAAAATATAGATAGTAACCCATTATATTATGTTGAAGATGCTCAATTTGGTATAAAAGGAATTGGTTACACTGAAGAAGCTCCGGGACTAGGAAAAGGCAAACAAGTTAAAGATGCTAATGTCGGAGGAGGATATGGTACAGCAACAACTAAGGACTTCCCAGAAGGAGAAGTTGGAACTGGTTTTTTAGAATTAAAAGAAAATAAAATGATAAAATTAGTAGATTTATACGAAAATGGACCTTTAGGTGAAAAACCTAAAAGAAAAAAGAAAGCAAAAAAAGAAACTACAGAATCTAAATTAGCTGAAATTGAAAGAAATGGAAGAATAGCTACTTTAGAAATTCAAATTAATGCATTAGAAGAAATTATCGAAGGAAAAAACGATAGAATTTCTATGGTTACTGAAGATGATAGTTTATCTGAACTAGTTGATAAAAAGAAAATGAAAGAAATGCAACGCGAAGTAAAACTTTTAGAAAAAAAGAGAGCGAGCATGGAAAAAATGTATGAAAAAATGACTGGGAAAAGATATAAAAAATTAATGGGTGAAGAAAGTAATGGTAATAGTAACCTAGGAAGTAACGATAATAGTAATGAAAATTCTAATGAAAATCCTGAATCATACTCTGGACTAGAAAAATTTAGAGAAGATAATTAATAATTATGAGTAATTTACTAGTAGAAACTCATGTCTTTAAACCTAGACGTACTCAACTATCTGAATCTAAATCAGGTAGAGGATTACCTTTAGTTGAAGGTATCTTAGCAACAGCCGAGGTTAAAAATGGTAATGGAAGATATTATTCAAAAGAATTATGGGATAGAGAGATTGATAAGTATATGCCTCTAGTAAAGGAAAGTAGAGCAATGGGTGAATTAGATCATCCTGAATCTTCTGTAATAAATTTAAAAAATGTTTCTCATAACATTTCAGATATGTGGTGGGATGGAGATAATGTAATGGGTAAAATAGAAATATTACCTACACCATCAGGAAATATCTTAAAAGCTCTTATTGAAAATGGCATTACCGTAGGAGTTTCTTCTAGAGGAATGGGTTCATTAAAACAAGTAGGAGAAACTATGGAAGTACAAGATGATTTTGAATTATTATGTTGGGATTTTGTTTCAACTCCTTCAAACCCTGATTCATTTATGCATTTAATTAAAGAAAATAAAGAATTTAAAGCTCAAAATAAGTATCAAAAAGTAAACGAAATTTTAGGAGAAATTTTGTGTTCGCACGGATTTTGTCCTATTGTATAATATAACCCCTGATTCCTGAGAAAAGGCGTTTCCATTTATGGAGCGCCTTTTTGCATTTTAGTATCTCTCCATATACGTATAATTGATAATATGCCATCTTCTATATGGCATTTAACTTTATTACAAACCCCCCATTACGTTTCTTTAATAAACGTAGTTTCCCAACAAAAAATTTAGGAAAAATGAGTAAAATGAACAGAGACTTCTTAAAAGAAGCAATCGCTGACGCTAAAGCTGTCAAAGAATCAGCTATAGCAAATGCTAAAGTCGCTCTGGAAGAAGCTTTTTCTCCTCAAGTTCAAGCCATGTTCGCTAGTAAACTAGAAGAAATGGAAAAAGACGAGATGAAAGAAGCTTACGATGATGTAGACGAAGCAAAAGACGACGATGCTAAAAAAATGGAAGAGAAAATGTCAGATCCTGATATGAGACACGGTGAAGATGAAGGCGGAAAGCCTGAAGCAGGTGCCCTTAAAGCAACTGAAAAAGATCGTGAAATCGAAGAAGGATATCCAAAGTATGAAGAAGATGATAAAGATTCTAAAATGGAAGAAGACATGGACTTAGACGAAATTTTAGCTGAGTTAGAAAAAGATGAGGTTAAGGAAGACGCTCGTACAGATGCCGAACAAGAAGGCTATAAGGACGGATTCGAAGACGCTAAAGACGATATCGAAAAAGAACTTAAGAAAATGAAAGTATCAGAAGAAGAAATCAATGAAGATGAAAGAACTGATGCTGAAGAAGAAGGCTACAAGGACGGTATGAAGGACGAAAAAGAAGACATGGAAGATGAAGAAATTGATCTTGAAGACATGTCTGAAGGTGACCTTAAAAAATTCATTGAAGACGTTATTGAAGATATGGTTAACGCTGGCGAAATTGAAGCTGGTGAATCATTCGAAGATGATGTTGATGTTGATGTTGAAGCAGATGGTGACGTAAATATAGAAGATGATGAAATGACTTCTGTAGATATGGCAATGGAAGCTAAAAAAGACATGGACGAAGAAATGAAAAAAGATGTAGACGAAGCAAAAGATGAAAAGATGGATGAAATGAAAAAAGATTTAGATGAAGCAATGGAAACTATTGCAACATTAAGATCTGAATTGAATGAAATCAATTTATTAAATGCTAAGTTACTTTACACAAACAAAGTGTTTCGTGGTAAAAATTTAACTGAATCACAAAAAGTTAAAGTATTAGGTGCTTTTGATAAAGCTGAAACTGTAAAAGAAGTAAAACTTGTATTTGAAACCATTGATGGTGCTGTTAAAGCTAAGGCTACTAACAAATCTATCTCAGAAGGTATAAGAGCAAAAGGAAGTGCTTCTAACTTATCAGCAACTCCAAAGGTAACTAAAAAACAACCTATTGTTGAGTCAGATGAAATGGTGTCGCGATTCAAAAAATTAGCTGGAATAATCTAATTTAGTAAAAATTAAAATTAATTAACTTAAAAAAAGAACAAGAAAAATGTCACAATTAAATTCTCTTTTAGAAAGTGCTAATCCTTATAAGTCGCTACAAAGTGATGCGGCTAGATTAGCCAACAAATGGAATAAGACAGGTTTATTAGAAGGTATCGGAAGCGAAACTGAAAAAAATAACATGTCTATGATTCTTGAAAACCAAGCTAAGCAATTAGTGATGGAAGAGAGTAACACAGGTGGTCCTGTTCCTGGTGCTGGAACTTTTACTCCAGGTACTGGTGCTCAATGGGCTGGTGTTGCTTTACCGCTAGTAAGAAAGGTATTTGGTCAAATCGCAGCGAAAGAATTCGTTTCGGTTCAACCAATGAATTTACCTTCTGGTCTAGTATTTTATTTAGATTTCCAATATGGTACTACTAAGGAGCCATTTACTGCTTCATCGTCAATGTATGGTGATAAAGGTGGTAATAATCCTTTTGGTAATACTAATGCTGGTGGTCTTTATGGTGCTGGTAGATTTGGATACTCAATTAACAACACGCAGTCAGCTGCTTATACTGTAGCTTCTTCATCTGTTGATTGGTACACTGATTTACAAGCTGATTCTTCAGTATCTCAATCTTATGATCCAGGTGCTTCTGATCAGATTGTAAAATTATCTATACCAGTTGCTTCATTCCCAGATTATGATGAAAGAGCTGTAAAAGCTTTTTACTTATCAGGTTCAGCTGCTGATTTACCAGCAGTATCAACTCAATACCCACAATTTACAAAAGTTAATGGTTCAAACATTGAATTCTTTGTAAGTTCTTCGGTTAAAGAGGCTGGAACATTAAAAGTTGTTTACTTACTACAAACAAATGACGCTCAAAGAGGTGATTTTGAAGATGGTAACAATAACTTAAATGCTGATAATACTCCGATTTCAATTCCTGAAATCAACATTCAAATGGAATCAAGTGCTATTGTTGCTAAAACAAGAAAACTTAAAGCTGTTTGGACACCTGAGTTTGCTCAAGATTTAAATGCATACCATTCTCTAGATGCAGAAGCAGAATTAACTTCTATTATGAGTGAGTACATTTCATTAGAAATTGACTTAGAAATTTTAGATATGTTAATTGAGTCTGCTAATGCAGGTACTGAATACTGGTCAGCTCAAAACAACTTAGCTTTAGCTTCAACAGGTGTTGTAGATGCTGATTTAGGTTTCTATAACTCTCAAGGACAATGGTTCCAAACTTTAGGAACTAAAATCCAAAAGTTAAGTAACATAATTCACCAGAAAACTCTTAGAGGTGGTGCTAATTTCTTAGTATGTTCTCCAACAGTAGCTACTATTATTGAATCCATCCCAGGATTTGCTAGTACTTCTGATGGTGATGCTGCTAAAATGAATTATGCATTTGGTGTACAGAAAGCAGGTACTATCAATTCTAGATACACTGTTTATAAGAACCCATACATGACTGAAAATACTATTTTATTAGGTTTCAGAGGTGGTCAGTTCTTAGAAGCTGGTGCTGTATTTGCTCCGTATATTCCGTTAATTATGACTCCACTTGTGTACGATCCTAATACCTTTACTCCAAGAAAAGGTCTATTAACTCGTTACGCTAAGAAAGTCGTAAGACCTGAATTCTACGGTAAGATCTTCGTAGAAGGTTTAAATACTCTGTAATAGATAGTATTTAATATACATTAAGGAAGCCCCGCAATAGCGGGGCTTTTTTTTTACCTAGGCATACACCTAGTAGGTACTTATAATATGTATAACTGTCAATACAATTAATAATTAATATAGTTTTAAAATGAAAGAAACCCCCTCACAGTTACCTATTCAAAGTTTTGTTATGAATTTCCCACATACTTTTTCAACCGATAACCCAAATAATGTTTGGATGGAAGAAATGTCAGAAAAAGAATTAACAATAAATAGACCAAAAGCATATAAACAATTTATGGATTTATATAATTTTATGGCTGGTCAATCATTAGTTCATTTATTACCTGCAGAAGGTAATTTTCAAGATTTAATTTATGTAGCAAATTTAGGATTACAATTACCCCATATTTGTGATGAAAATCATATTTTACTTTCAAATTATACATCACCCCCAAGACAAGGTGAAGAGTTTGTTGGTGAAAAATTCTTTAATCAAATGGGTTATAAAACCCACATTTCCCCTCATAAATGGGAAGGTGAAGCTGATATAAAATATTTAAAAGATAATGTTTATATAGGTGGATATGATATTCGTTCAGATATAAAAACATACCATTGGATGGAAGAAAATTTTGATATGGAAATTATTAAAGTTAAAATGGTTGATGAATATATGTACCATTTAGATTGTAGTATATTTCCAATAAATTCAAATAAATCAATGGTTTGTACTGAATTATATACAAAAGAAGAATTAAAACAAATAGAAAAATATACTGAAATAGTAAACATTGATGCTGATGATTCTACTTATGGTATGGCTAATTCTGTAAGATTAGGAAATATGATATTATGTGCTTCTAATATTACTGAACTTAAAAAAACTAGTGAATTTTATGAAGGTGAAAAACATAAAATTGCTTCATTAGAAAAAATATGTTCTGATGAAGGGATGGAACCTGTAATTTTTAATTTATCCGAATATATGAAATCAGGTGCTATGTTATCTTGTATGGTAATGCATTTAAATAGGATAGATCATTTTAAAACTCTTTTATAATGGCTGAAAAATTAGAAGATTGGCTAAATGGAGAAGTAGCAGAATTATCAAAAATATCAGTAGGTGAGCTTAGTAATACATTTTTCTTTAGAGACCCCATTAGACCTACTCATATAGATCATGAACACTTTTATAGCCCAGCTGATGGGACTATTTTATATCAAAAAGTAGTTCAACCTAATGAACAAGTTTTAGAAATTAAAGGTATTGATTATACTATTCAAGATGTAATGGGTAATAATGAATATAATCAACCTTCTTTAGTTATTGGAATATTTATGTCGTTTTATGATGTTCATATAAATAGAATTCCTTATGGTGGTGTTTTACAATACAAACATATGGAACCTATTGAATCAATGAATAAACCTATGTTAGCGGTAGAGAAGGATATTTTAAATAAAGTAATTAATCCGAATAACATGGAGTACTTAAAGTACAATGAACGTATGTTTAACCAAGTATATGTTCCTTCTTTAGATTACACATATTATTTAATTCAAATTGCAGATGAAGACGTAAATGTAATAGCCCCTTTCAAACATCAAAAGGATCTATGCACTCAAAATGAAAGATTTAGTTTGATAAGATGGGGATCACAAGTAGATTTAGTTCTACCCCTAGATTCTAGATATAATTTTGAGACCATTCTAGAAGATACAATGCATGTAAATGCAGGTCTTGATAAATTAATAAAAATAAATCAAAGTCAAATATGCCCGCTAACCACCATAACGACGAAGTCTTTAGACAAAAAAGAATAGTGAAAAACCCAATTAAATTTAAAATACCCCTAAATGAAGAACAAAAATCAGCCAAAGAAAAGATACTTACAAACACTTTAACACTTTTAGCAGGTAAAGCAGGTTCAGGGAAAACATTACTGGCGTGTCAAATAGCTTTAGATGGTCTTTTAAGAAGACATTATGAAAAAATAATTATTACTCGTCCTACTGTATCAAAAGAAGAAATAGGATTTCTTCCTGGTGATTTAAGAGAAAAAATGGATCCATGGATACAACCTATTTATCAAAACATGTATGCTCTTTATGATAAATCTAAAATTGAAAAATTAATTGAAGATGGAAAGATAGAAATAGTTCCTTTAGCATTTATGAGAGGTAGAACATTCTTAGATTCATGCATTATAGTAGATGAGGCTCAAAATGTTACTCATGAACAAATGGAAATGATAGCTACTAGAATAGGAATTAGGTCAAAAATGATTATCTGTGGGGATGACCATCAAGTTGATTTAAAATCAAAAAGAGATTCTGGATTTAAATTTTTATATTCTAAATCTTTAAGAGTAAAAAATATGACAGGAATTACTTTATTAAAAAATCATAGGGATCCTATTGTAGATGAATTAATAGAAATTTATAATGAAGCTGAAGATAGAGGAATAATTAAAAGTTCTTCTGGTACTAGCGGCCGAGCCCGAAAATAAAATTAATAATTTAAAAGGTGTTTCAAATTGAACCACCCCTTTTATATATTTATAACAAAAACAATTATGGCATCAATATTAACTCCCACATCATTTCAAATTAAAATTAAAGAGGAGCATATAGTTAAAGGAATAAAAACCCTTAATGAAACTTATTCTACTATAGGTAATATTACAAATGTAGATAGAAGAATAGTTACTATTCCAGTATCTACATCAATAGATATATTCAATGTAAATGGAGTTAACCCATCAGCGGGTACTTTTCCTTCAAGTAGTATGAAATATGCTAGAATTACTAATTTAGATAATACATCTTCTTTAGCAGTATCTTTTACTTCTTCAAAATCACCAGATGGTATTGGTATTGTAGGAACTGATCTAACAGGATCTTTAACAAGCGGAGGAACTGGAGGTGTTACAGGATTATTTAATGGTGTTCCAACTACATCAAGTATAAGTGGATCAGGTATGACTTTAAATATTGATATTTCTTCATCATTAGTAATAAACCAAAATTTAGGTATATCTTCAAATGCTACAAACTGTGCTGTAGGTTCTTATGTAGTTCCTTTAGCAGGAGGTACAGGTACTGGAGCTACGGGTTCAGTTACAGTAACAGGAGCAGACCCAACAGCACCAACAGTAGCAACTGTAGCAGTGTCTAGTAGTGGTAGAGGATATCTTGTAGGAGATGTATTAAACATAGCAATAGGAAAGTTAGGAGAAGGACAATTAATAAAAGGAGCTGCTTTAACTAATAATGGTTTAACCCCAACAGTAACAAATAATATAACAAGAGAAATAGCTGTATATACTGCAACAGGTCAAGGAGCAACGGTTAATGTTACCTCAGCAGGTGGAAATATTACTACGGTTATACCCAACAATATAGGCACAGGATATTTAGAAACCCAAACAATTACAATTACTCAAGCTCAATTAACTAATGTAGGTTTTGGAACTGTAAGCTCTGATTACACTTCGGTTTTAGGAGGATTAGATTTACAAAAATCTTCACAAGTTACATTAGAAGCTTTAACAAGTAGTAATATCACTACAGGAATAGTAGAAGCAAAAATTGCAGTTGGTGGTAGTGGATATGAAGTAGGAGAAACAATAACAGTATCAGGAAGTGATATAGGTAACGCAACAAATGCTGTGTTTACTTTAGCATTAAGTGATTTTACAGAAAATGGAGCAAGAAGTTATTGGACAATGGATTTATTACCAACATCATCTTTAATGTTTTCAAGTCCAAATGTTACAGGAAGTTCCTTTAATGGATTTTATGAGCAAGATATAGAATTTGTTTCTTTATATGCTGAAAAAGAAAGAATAGATGTAGAATATGTAGTTGTTAACTCAGATAACGTTTAAAAATAAAAGAATATGGCAAATGTAGCAATATGGCCCGGATCTAGTTCATTCCACCCAGGAGATACTCCTTTTGGGTTTTATGATAATAATCCAGAATTTCAAGTAGATGCAGATAAATTCGCAAAGTTTGCAGCTCAAAGATTAGGTTATCCTATAGTAGATATTGAATTACAAAAATATAATTTTTATGCAGCTTTAGAAGAAGCTGTAACAATATATGCTAATGAAGTATATGCTTATAAAGTTAGAGATAGTTATTTAACCCTTGAGGGAGCAGATGCTTCTTCTATGGATATAGAAAATACAGTTGTAGTCCCTAATTTAGGAAGAATTATCCAAATCTCAGAACAATATGGGGTTGAAGCTGGAACTGGAGGAAATGTTACTTGGCATAAAGGTGAAGTTGAATTAACAGCATCAATACAAGATTATAATTTAGAAGATTGGGCTAAAACTAATATACCTCATTATAAAGATAATGATATAGAAATAATGAGAGTATTTTATGAAGCACCTCCTGCTATTTTAAGATATTTTGATCCTTATATAGGAACTGGAATGGGAACTATGAATTTAATGGATACTTTTGGTTGGGATGGGTATTCACCAGCAGGTGTAGATTTTTTACTAATGCCTATAAATTATGATTTACAAGTAATTCAAACAATTGAATTTAATGATATGATTAGAAGATCTAATTATTCATTTGAAATGCATAATAACCATTTAAGAATATTTCCTATACCCGATGGATCAGTTCCAAAATTATATTTTGAATATATTTTAAATTCAGAAAGATCATCAGCTTCTTTTGTTGTGGGAGGAAGTAGCACAATTACTAATGTTTATGATGTTCCTTATAAAAACCCAGATTATGATGATATTAACTCAGTTGGGAGAAGTTGGATATTTGAATATGCTTTAGCTTTATGTAAAGAAATGTTAGGGTATATTAGAGGTAAATATCAAGTAGTCCCAATTCCAGGAGATAATGTTACATTAAATGCTAATGACTTAATAACAGCAGCATCAGGAGAAAAAGAAAGACTTATTGATAGGTTAAGAGCTTATTTAGGAGAAACATCAAGGGAAAAACTATTGGAAAGAAGAGCTGCAGAAAGTAAATTCGTCCAAGATGAATTAGCTAATGTTCCATTTCCAATTTATATAGGATAATATGGCTTTATTTGGAGGAGCAAGAGATATAAGTTTATTTAGACATCTAAATAGAGAGTTAATGGCGGATGTCATAACTCAACAGTGTTCATTTTATAAATTTAAATTAGAAGAAACTAAAGTAAATATATATGGTGAAGCTGCTGAGGAAAAATTCTATATGGGTCCTGTTTTATTAAATTGTCTTATTGAGAGATCAAATGAAGACTTCCCAGAAACCGAATTAGGTACAGATTTTTCATGGGGTGCTACATTTAAATTTTATAGAGATGATTTATTAAATAAAATGGAAGAATTTAATTTAGACTTTGCCCCTACAAATTACCAATATGGAGCTGATTTAGTTCCTCAAGTTGGTGATATTATCTTATACCAAGAAGGTTATTATGAAGTAGATAATGTTAATGCTAATCAATATTTCTTAGGAAAAAACCCAGATTATCCTAATTCTCCTCAAATACAAAATCCAGGATTAGATGAATTTGGACAGTCAGTATCTATAATATGTGAAACACATTATGTACCGGCTGATAAAGTAGGTATAACACAAGAAAGGTTATATACTGGTAATAACTCAAACCCATCATTAAATGGCTAATAAAGGAAAAACACCTATACCAAAAACTCAAAGAGAAATTTTAAATTCTCAAATTGAACCTTATAACCCTCCAGCAGGGTCCCCAGGTTTTTCTGATACTGGTAATCCTAATTATGCAAACACTCCTAATAGAGGCAATCAATTATCATTTAGAGATGATACCACAAAACCTTTTACATTAGGAATTAAAGATATAGATGAAGCTATAATGTATTATATGGAAGAAGTTATTAAACCTACTGTAATGCAAAATGGAGCTGTTCAACAAGTTCCGTTTATATATGGTTCTCCTGAAAGATGGAAACAAATTCAAAAAGATGGATATTATAGAGATAAAAAAGGTAAAATTATGTTACCTTTAATTACCTTTAAGAGAAATAATATAGAAAAAATAAGAAATGTTGCAAATAAGCTAGATGCTAATAATCCTCATAATGTAAATATTTTTCAAAAACCATATAGTCCACAAAATGCTTATGATAATTTTTCTATACTTAATAATGTAAAACCATTAAAAGTAAATTATGCTGTAGTAGTTCCTGATTATGTTAATATAACTTATGATTTTATTATTGCTACTTATTATGTAGAGCAATTAAATAAAATCGTAGAATCTATTAACTATGCTTCAGATTCATATTGGGGTAATCCTGAAAGATACCAATTTAGAGCCCGAATTGATAATTTTGCTACTCCAGTACAAATAGAACAAAAAGGAGAAAGATCAGTTAAATCAACTTTCTCATTAAAACTATATGGGTATTTAGTTCCTGATATAGTTCAAAAACAATTAAATTCACTTAAAAAGTTTAATACACCCGCAAAAATTATATTTAATATGGAAACAATTGAAAATTTAGAATCCCAACTAGACCCTAACCGTCTTGGCATACAGTCAAATAGTGATTTAACATCATTTAATGATCCTACTCAAGAATAAATAATTCCATAATATTTATAAATAAAATCTAAATGGGTATAATTTTAAGGCAGAACAAAGGTTCCGAGCTTACATTCGCAGAGGTAGATGGCAATTTTCAGTCACTCTACTATTCAAGTTCTTTATCGGGAAGTGCCCTACAATTCTTTTTTGCTAGTAGTAGTGTTACTCATAGTATAGATTTAGATGATGTTCCGGGGTTTACAGGTATTACTATAGAAAGTGGAAGTACTGTAATATCTAATGGGGTATCAAAATTAAATTTTTTAGGAAGTGGTATTGCTAGTATAACTACTGCTTCTTCTAGCGAAGTTGATATTAATATTTCTGGTGGGGGTGGTGGAGGTAGTGGAACAGGAATTTTCCAATTATTACCTTCAACAGATATTTTCTTTGCTACCTCATCTTTACAACTTACAGGTAGTACAATTCAGGATTCTCAATATACTACTTTAGGCGTAACACAAAACCCAAATAATGATGGTACCGGAGGTAGTGTAGCTAAGTATGGAATGATGTTTAGCCAATCTATATGGCATTATACTGATAATGTAGGTTATCCTACATCAAAGGCTTGGAAAACAGATTTAGATGGTTCTGTATTTAATAGATATGATCAAAATACAGATACAGCAGAAATAATAAGATTTATTGCAACACAATTAAGTGAATCTTCTCCAGATACTTCGCCAAACACTCGTGTATATTCTAACACAAGTGAAGATAAAAATAATACAGGAGTAGGCTCAGCTCCATTAGGATCTGTTCCTCAAAGTAGTACAAATGCTACAATAATTTATTTAAATGGTAGGGGATTTGCAAACCCAGGAGAAACTATATTTCAAGGAATTTCAACAATATATAATAATTCTTCATATAATATAAAATATGATTCAGTAGCAACAGGACCAACAACTTGTCCTTCTTCTTCTAATGATCCTTCTTTTCAATTATTTGGATTAGGTGATGTTAGTTCCTCTTTTACAATTTCAGGATCTTTAACAGCTAGATTTACTCCAAATGCATCAAAATCACCAATAACTGCTACTTCAGAATCACAACATACTTTAGTTAAAACCCCACCACCATTTAATACAACTAATGGTCAAACAATAGGAGCAATACCAACTGTAGGAGGTTTACCTATAACATTTCAAGATGGAAAGTTTGTAGAAATATTTCAAAATAATTTACATAATGGAGGTGTTACATTTTCAACAAAAGAAGCAACAGGCTACTATTATATATCATCTTCAATTGGAATCCAATCAGGCTCTTCTAATTATTCTACTTTTTATAAACAAGAAGAAGAAATATTTTATGCCCCAACTTCAACAATAGAAAGTGCAGTTCCAGTTTCAACACCATCAGTAGGGTATTTTGGAAGTAGATCATATTCTGAACCTAGTCCAGGAGTTTCTGCTACATCAAGATCTTTATCTGGAGCTCCTTATTTATTAACAAATAATTGGTTAGCTTCTTCTTCAGTTGCTAATGCCTTTGATCCTTTATTTGCTGGAAATTATACTAATTTTGCTAGTATAACTGATAACAGTGGACTTGTAACTTCTGCTAATGGAGGTACAGGAGTAAAACAAGGAAATCTTTCCAGTGGTGAGGTAGCAACAGAAAATTATATATATAATTCCTCAGGCCTTACAGCACGTGCCTTAAACACAGTTCCTTTTGAAACAGATTTAGTAAAATTAACAGCTAGTTTTGCCTTTAGTGCTAGTACTGGAGGATCTACTAATATTCAATCATCAGCTACATTATCTCCTTCTACATACACTATTAATACTAGATGTGTAAATAGTAATGCTGTTGATAGTACATTAGGAGGATCTTCAGTTGCATTCCACACCCCAGGACAATTTGGACAAACATTAGCTTCAGGATCTTTAGGATATTATGGTAGAGCCCAAGGTTATGATGGGGGGGCTTTAACAGGAGCTTCATCAAATACAGTATTTACAGAAGCATTTTCAGGAGAAGATTATAGACTTACATTAAATGATAAAGTATTAACAGGATCTTATGCTTCTGCAGATAAACCAACAACAGGAACATTTGTTATTGAACAATATAAACCACCTAAAGATTTACAAGTTAAACCTGGATTTTTAATTACCCCAGGATCAACTAGTTATAAATATTGGATTCCAGCTAACCCTTCTGCAAATGCTTATCAATATTATTGTAGAGCATTTCAAAGAGATTTAACAACAGGAGCTGGTAATGTAACTGCTAGTTTTGGTAAAGCTTTAAATACTTGGGATAGTACAAGTGATGGTGTATCCGTAGCATTTTTATTTTCAGGTTCAGGAGCACAATCATTTTCTGTTCCAAGAATATTTGACCCGGCAACAACAGTAGGAGATGCTTTAGAGGTAAACATAACAAATGATGATTTTAAAAACCCATTTAGTGATCCTATTGATTTATATGCTTGCAAAACAGGTACTGTAAGAGGAAGTGGTGCAAGTACTAGTTATGAATTTCCACTTTTAAATGGAAATGGTATGACTTTGGATCAATTTACACAAGATTTTATAGTTATAATTAGATATAAAGGTGATCCTAGTCCTATGAGCAATATAAGTGTAACTATTACATAAAAAGAATAAAGATATAGAATGGCATTAGACAAAACAAAAAAATCAAATAGGTTACTCCAAAGTAAAAGATATACTATGGAGTCGAGTACTGATGCTCAAGAAGCGTTCACAAGAACCCTTGACGTCAATGCTGGTGATGTCTATATTAGAGAAGATTTTGTTCCATCTACATCAGGAAGTTTACCATACTCTGGTAGTGCCCAAAATGAATTAACTATACAATCTGCAAGTGTAGATATTGTAAAATATTATTACCAATTCCAATTAACACCTTCTTCAGTTGTTAATGGTAGTAAAACAGAAGTTTTCTTCTTTATATCTAAATCAGGTCATGATCCTACAGTAGCTGTTACACCACAAATTATACAAGATGGTCAACAGACTAATTTTATATCACCTAAATACTCTGATGCTGCCCTAACATTTAAAAACACAGAAGATAATGTCCCAGCAGGTGATGGTACAGTAGGTTATAATGTTACTGTTACAGTAAATGGTACAGAACAGGATGCAGCATTTTATCAGTTTGATTATAAAACAGGTGTTATACAATTCGTTAATCAATCAGATGCCCCAACCACTGGAGATACTGTTGTTATGTCAGCATACCAATATGTAGGCCCTACATTAGCAGATAATTTAGGGGGTGGTGGTAGTGGACAAGGATTCCCATTTTCGGGTTCAGCTCAAATTACAGGATCACTCGCAGGTGTTCCTGGTGGATTTGCAGTAACAGGTAGTAGTACTTTTGACATAAGTGGTACTGGAGATGAAGTTCAAATAAAATCCGCACCTATACAAGATTTTCCTTTTTTATTAACATACGCAACAGGGTCTGGTAAAATAGGATATGTTGAGGTATCAAGTGGTACTAGTGGTATAGCTGGTAGTAGTGGTACTGCTGGGATTTCTGGAACAGCAGGTTCAAGTGGTTCAACTGGTTCCTCAGGTGCAGATGGTGCACAAGGTGAAAGTAAGATATCAGGAACATCAGGTTCAAGTGGTTCGGCAGGTTCAAACGGAGTAGTAGGAGATAATGGTGAAAGCAAATTATCAGGTACTTCAGGTTCTTCAGGATCAAATGGATCAAATGGAGCAGTTGGAGATGATGGTGAAAGTAAACTATCAGGTACTTCTGGATCTTCAGGTTCTGCAGGTTCTAATGGGGTAGCAGGTGATCAAGGAGAAAGTAATATATCAGGAACATCAGGTACTTCAGGTTCAGCAGGTTCAAACGGAGCAGTTGGAGATGATGGTGAGAGCCAATTATCAGGTACTTCAGGTTCAAGTGGTTCTAATGGTTCAGATGGAGTAGTTGGAGCAGATGGTGCTTCACAACTAAGTGGTACTTCAGGTTCAAGTGGTTCTAATGGTTCAGATGGGGTAGCAGGTAATCAAGGAGAAAGTAAATTATCAGGCACATCAGGT
>MDSV01180246.1_pt1 | contig 22818 bp, 17 predicted proteins | sample 810851 | NCBI WGS metagenome assembly MDSV01 (sample SAMN05326640, study PRJNA326480) | marine metagenome | isolation source: seawater | place: Atlantic Ocean: North East | collected 2012 | reverse complement strand
CAGCGTTAAGGCCAACCCGAAAAGAGAGGTTTGGTGAAGCCGTGGTCTCATGCCTAAAGACCTCCAATTGAATGGAACGCCCATGACCGATCTTCGGCACGAGCAACTCGAATCGACGAATTCTAGGAAAAGAGAATAGGGGCCATGGATGTTACCGGCTACCAACAACCACAATAAAGCATGCCTACAACGCTCTTTTGGGCGATCCCAAAAGGAATTTACGTTGGGACCTCTAGTCCCAAGCCTAAGGCCTAATCTGACCCTCACCCAGGACCACGAATTTCTTCGTAGTCAACTCGTTAGCCCCCATTGGACCGTATGCATGAAGCTTCGACGTGGAGATTCCGATTTCGGCGCCGAGGCCAAGCTCTCCCCCATCCGCAAATCTTGTACTGGCATTAACCATCACAGTAGATGATTGGATTGCAGTAACAAATCGGTCAGCTGAACTCTTACTGTCCGTGACAATTGCCTCGGTATGGCCTGACCCAAACTCGGCTATGTGCTCAATCGCCTGCTCCATATCATCGACAATTCTCACCGCGAGTATCAAGTCAAGATACTCCTCTGACCAGTCACTTTCGCTCGCTTTGGCCGCAGGAACTCCGACGCTTTCGAGGAGTGGGACAGTTCGATCACACCCTCGCAACTGCACTCCATCATCAACCAAACGCCGAGCAATCTCGGGCAGGAGTGAGGATGCCCCTCGGTGCACTAGGAGTGTCTCGGCCGCATTACACACTCCCGGACGCTGTACTTTAGCGTTGTGAACGATATTGGAGGCCCTATCTGGCGGAGCGCTCTCGTCTAGGTAGACATGGCAAACGCCTTTGTAGTGTTGTAATACCGGAATCCGACTCTTCTCGGTCACTGCTCGGATTAGCCCCTCTCCGCCCCTAGGAATCACTAGATCGATGTCATCCTCTTTGGTCAGGAGCACATCGATGGCTTCGCGGTCCGTAGTTGGAACCAACTGCACGGACTTTACCGGAAGCGAACTGGCCCCAAGCCCCAATTCCACCGCATTCGCAATCGATCGATTTGTGTGAATCGCCTCGGAACCACCTCGAAGAATCACTGCGTTACCAGCCTTCAAGCAGAGTGCTGCCGCGTCTGCAGTCACATTTGGTCGACTCTCATAGATCATCGCTATCACACCCAAAGGAATGCGCATACGAGCGACCCGAAGTCCATTAGGACGGACTACCTGATCCTCTAGGTCACCGAGCGGGTCCGGCTGCCCTGCAATTTCACGGACAGCGGCCGCAAGCTTGGTCACCCCATCAGAATCTAAGACCAAGCGGTTGCGCATCGCACCCGTGATCCCACTGCGATCGGCATTGCCTAGGTCTACGGCGTTCGCCGACACGATTTGGGATGATTCAGTTTCGAGCGCAACAGCAATAGCATTCAATGCCTCTCTTCTTTCTTCTGCAGTAGAGCGCGCCATATGCCACCCAGCCTTGCGCGCGTCGGCAGCCATCTGGTCTATAACTTGCGCCGACGAAAGATCCTTAACGGTCGTCACGCGTGAACCTCATGACTGGATAGAACCAAGCGATCAGGGCGCATCACAACTGTACCGGTCTCCAAACCGAGCTCAATCTTCACTTCGTCTGTATGCATACCCCGAATGCGCTCTACGTCGCGGTCATCGAACCGTACTATGCCGCGTGCGTGCTCTACACCTTGATCGTCGACCACCGCCACCAGGTCCCCCCGTCGGAAACGCCCTCCGACTCCGACCACACCGCGGGGAAGCAGACTCGCGCGACGACGAAGCGCCCGCACGGCGCCGTCATCTATAACTAGCCATCCAGTCAAACCTTTCTGCACAGCCATCCAGTGCCGCCGTGCTCGAAGTGGTTCTGCATGTGCTTCGATACGCGTCCCTGCATCCCCACCCGCCAGAAGAGTTTCTAGTACTTTCGGGTCGTTGCCAGCAGCAATCACAGTCGGCACACCATACCGCCCAGCCCGCTCAGCTGCTTCTAGCTTTGTCTCCATCCCTCCAGTCGAAACAGCCTGTTTCTTCCCGAAACAGAGCGCGCGTAGTTCTTGTGCACTCGAAGCACACGAAACAATCTGCGCTCCTGAATCAACGTCGGGATCTCGATCATAGACACCGGGCACGTCAGTCAACAGAGCCAGAAGGTCAGCGTCAACAAGCGACGCCGTCATGGCGGCCAGATTGTCATTATCACCGACCATAATCTCATCTACGCTCACGGTGTCATTCTCATTTACAATCGGGATCACACCGGCCTGTAGGAGCTCGCGTAGCACTCCCCTGGCTGCAACGTAACGCCGCCGGTCTCTCAGGCAGTCGTTAGTCAAGAGCACCTGACCCACCGTGAGGCCAACTTCCTGAAACGCATCGCTCCAAAGCTTCATCAAGCGTCCCTGACCTATTGCCGCAGCGGCCTGTCGCTCAGCGGTTCGTGTCGGCGGCATCACGTAACCCGCCGCTCTGAATCCCGCCGCCACGGCGCCGCTCGATACTATTACCACATTTCGCTCACCCGACGCCGCAACCGTCCTCGCGACAGTTGCCATCTGTTCTGTATCTAGCTCCTCCGAACCGCTGGTCAGGAGGCTGCTCCCAAACTTCAGGACCACAGTCTTGGGCGATGAATTATTCATCAATAATGAATATTATCACATTTTTGTCGGTGCAACCCCCCGAGCGGGGTTACCTAAAGGGAACTTAAATACTCGCGCCGGCGCTCCCGTTGAGTGAACATTCCTTTATCAACACCAATATCCACTAACTCCGAGTAATTTCTCTTGAGCTTCCCACTCGTCGTGCTGGCTGCAGGTCTCTCAACAAGGTACGGACGCCTCAAACAGCTAGACGCACTCGGCCCCCGTGGAGAAGCAATCATGGATTTCAACGTCTACGACGCAGCTAATTCGGGCTTTCGATCCGTAACCTATGTCGTGCGAAGAGAGATACTGGAGGACGTAAAACAGCATGTTAAAGACACCATAGGGGAGAAATTCGAGACAAACTTTGTTTGTCAGGAGCTGGACAAATTACCCTCGGGGTTTAAGGCACCACCCGACCGTATCAAGCCATGGGGTACTGCGCATGCTGTCCTCTGCGCAGCTTCCCAGATCGAAGGCCCTTTCGCAGTATGCAATGCAGACGATCTATATGGAATCGGGGCTTTCCGACTTCTGTTCGAGGAGATGAGCCGCCAAGAACCAGGAGATAAAGGCGAAGCCACACTGGTCGGTTACTCACTGGATAAGACGCTATCCACAGCTGGGGGTGTAGCAAGAGGCGTGTGTGTCCTAGGCCCGAATGACATACTTGAGCGTGTCACAGAGGTCCAGAATATCCGGTGCGATGATCACTTGATAACGGGCTCGACTATAGATGGGAGCCCAGTAGAACTTTCGGGTGACGAAATCGTCTCGATGAACCTATGGGGATTAACACCGTCGATCATCAACAGCCTGCGTCGGCAGTTTCGTCATTTTCTTGAGTACTGGGGATCGGACACACAAGCGGAACACTTCCTCTCGACATCACTCAACGCACAGGTCGAGCTAGGAACGACGCGAGTTCGTGTACGCCGAGCCTCGGATACGTGGTTAGGCATTACCCACGAAGCAGACCGTTTAGGTTCTCAGACCGTTCTAGCGGAACGGTTAGCCGCAGGGGTGTACCCAGCGGATCTAGCCGACGCCCTCGCACGTTTGGGATAGCCCAATGCAACTGACGACACTCGACTGGACGGTCATCTCAGTATACGGCGTGGTGGCCGTATCTATAGGAGTCTGGTTCGCACGCCGGGCCGGATCCAAGTCTGATGAGTTCTTCTTGGGCGGGCGCTCGATGCCGTGGTGGCTCCTTGGAACGTCCATGGTTGCAACGACTTTCTCAACAGATACTCCAAACTTGGTGACCGATCTCGTCCGTACTGGTGGTGTCAGTCAGAACTGGGTCTGGTGGGCATTCGTGATCACTGGTATGTGCACAGTGTTCTTTTACGCCAAGCTTTGGCGGAGATCTGGGATCTCCACTGATATCGGGTTCTATGAACTCCGCTACTCGGGAAGACCCGCCGCATTTCTTAGGGGATTTAGAGCAGTTTATCTAGGGATCTTCTTCAACTGCATGATCATGGCAACAGTTACGCTCGCCGCGATCAAAATTGGTGGCGTGCTCCTCGGAGCTTCAAAGTACGAAGTAGTCCTCGTTGCAGGAGCCGTAACCACAATCTACTCCGCTACGTCAGGACTGTGGGGCGTAGTCGTAACCGACCTGATTCTCTTCGGTGTCGCAATGATCGGCTCGGTTGCTGCCGCATGGTACGCCCTAGCACAACCCCAAGTGGGAGGGCTCGCGGGACTCTTCAGTGACCCAACAGTCACCGAGAAACTGTCTCTCCTGCCTGATTTTTCCGACTGGAGGACAGCTTCGACGGTCTTCATCATCCCCATCGCGGTGCAATGGTGGAGCACCTGGTACCCCGGCGCCGAACCTGGCGGAGGAGGGTATGTGGCCCAACGGATGCTAGCTGCCAAGGATGAAAACCACGCCATGAAGGCAACGCTGTGGTTCAACATCGCCCACTACGCACTCCGACCCTGGCCCTGGATCATCGTTGCACTTGCCTCTCTCATCATTTACCCGACCCTAGAATCGATCCAGGCTGCGTTCCCCAACGTGGATCCGTCTATCGTCCGTAACGATCTCGCATACCCCGCGATGCTCGTTTTCCTCCCATCGGGCCTACTCGGACTAGTGGTCGCGTCTCTGGCAGCGGCGTACATGTCAACCATAAGCACGCACCTAAACTGGGGAGCTTCATATATGGTAGATGATGTGTACCGTCGATTCATAGCGCCCAACGAGGATGAGAAGCAGTACGTGCGAATCGGCAGGCTCGCGACCGTCGGTCTCATCACCCTAGCTGGCGTCATCTCTCTTTGGCTAGAGAACGCATTGCAGGCATTTCAGATTCTCCTTCAGATAGGTGCAGGAACCGGCTTGGTCTTCCTGTTACGTTGGTTCTGGTGGCGAATCAACGCCTGGAGCGAGCTGTCAGCTATGGTCATATCGTTCCTGGTCGCTCTCTACTTCCAGTTCGGACACGAAGCACTAGGGTTCAAAGAGATTGATCCGTCGCTTCAATTGGTACTAGGTGTTCTGATCACTACGGCTGGATGGATCACCGTAACATTTCTCACTCCGCCGACTGAGCATGAGACGCTCAAGTCCTTCCACCGGCTCATTCGGCCGATGGGCAACGGATGGGCGGGAGCCGGCCTAGGACTCACAGAGGAAGACCGCAGTGCCGAAAGCGCGTCGGCAGCCTTCCTTGCTTGGTTCCTCGGTGTCACCGTTGTTTACGGTGCCGTTCTTGGAACCGGCTACCTGCTCTATGGTCAAGCGATAATGGCCGGGGTATGCCTCGGTGCTGCAGTGATCGCCTCGTTAGCGCTTCTCAAGACCCTTCCCCGCGTTGGCCTCACCTGACGGATATGGGTAGAGGCCGCGGGCTACGCCCTGACGTCACTTACCCACCAGTAACGGAACGCGACAGGTGTAAGCTTGAAGAGCAAGGCAACGAAGAAGACGAGTGCGAAGAAGCCAGTGACTGTGAACAGGATACCGTTCCACATTGGAAGCCACGACGGTGGAACATATATCTCTCCCGGTGCGAACGCAGACCGACCAATCCCCGTAATCGTTCCCGAAAGGTGAAGCCATCCAACGAGAGCTGCGACTCCCAAATTGAGCCCGATAATGATGTTTCGCATCTCTCTCGTGTTTAGAGAAGCTACCGATTCTTTCCCCTCTCGAGCGGCCAAGTGCTCTCCGAGAATCCATATAATGGCTCCGATCAGTACCATAGTGTCGATACCGATAGTTGCACCCATAGCGTGGCCAGTAACTGCATAAGTACCGTGGATTATCGCATTCAGAGGCGGAACTGATATCAGCACTGCAGAAAGCAAAATAAAGACTGACCAATATTTAGATGCCGTAAATGATCCACGTGCGGCGCAGAATGCATTGTCCTCCGTTGCACTTACAAGCTTCCACAGGTCATAGATCGCTCTGCACAGAATCGAGATTTCCATCATGCTCACCACGAACGAAACCCATTTGATTACGTGGTCCTGAGGCAGGTGGTACGTATGGTGCGCAAAGTTTGTAAATGAGTTCAATAACCCTACACTGAAAAGCGCATAGGCGACTCGTGAGTGTCCGTATTTTGGATCTTCACTGATCCTCTCACCTATGTATATGACCGAGCCATATACGAAGAGGTTGAACGCACCAACTAACGTTCCGGTGGCCTTCCATTGTACTTGAAGATCCTGCAACGGATTGGAGAAGATGCCCGGGACTAAATAAAGGTGTTGTTCAACGAACGTGACGATAAAGAAGAGCATACCAACGCCCCACATCGTCATGTACAATGGCCTTTGGAAAAAATTCGGTCCAGCCACGCGAAAAAAATTCCACGCGTAACAAAGCCAACCGATTAAAATCAGTGCACTGAATACGGGATGGAAACCTACATACTCGCGGCCTGACCCGATGCCCAGAGCTAGTGTGACCAGAATACCCGCCCCAGCAATCGACCAAGAAACTACTTGAACCCGAAGTCTAATTCGGTCGCCGCGGGTCGCGATGCCACCGTAGTCCTGCAGCCATCGATGCACCACCGCCACACCGCCAAGGAAGATCCAAGCAGAGGCGAAGGTCGTATGCACCGGACGCAACTGTCGCAGATCGATACCAAGTGCTTGAAAACTCGGAGCTAATGTTGGGATCGAATACAGCGCACCCAACATTCCTGCCACCAGAGTTACAGCGATCGCGATCAACCCACCCCGAATAAACATGATCGTGGCGAACTGACGGACCGGATCTCCGGCCTCAAAAGGCAGCCAGACACCACCGACCGCAGAGGGCCCGCTTAAGTCCACAGGTGCCCCAAACCTCTGGGTCTCATTGAAGGTCATCGGAACTCCCACCAGTTGAGTTTCCTCCACTCTATACTCCTTCCCGCCTGACGATCGTCCCATTCCGCCATCAGCCCAGAGCGATTCTGGTATAACCAGTCAAAGTACTTGATCAGGTGATCAAGCTGTTCATCAGAAAGTACGGGCGAAGGTGGAGGCATACCTCTCTCTGGCCTACCCCTCTTGAGAACCTCTATGAGATCCTCGGTATCAAGACGCTCAGTCACTGTGGAAAGGTCTGGAGCGCCTACAATCGAAGACTGGAATGGAAAGTGGCAAGCCGAGCAAATTCCAGAAGAGAACGTTCTGAAACCCTCAAGTTCATCACCCGATGCCTCAGCTCTCACCACTGCGTCAAACGCAGCCTGAGGGGTCACGGAAGTACTTGGGTCACCCAGTCGAAGCTGGCCGCGCCCTACGTCTGGTCGATCGATTTCCTCAAGAAAGGAGCGAATGTATTGAATCTGTTCGTCAGCATATGCATATGCCGGCATCTGACCACTACCCACAGTGAGCAGCGAGGCGAGGCGAGTTTCGTCGACGCGACTGGAAGCATTCGTAAGGTCCGGCCCTAAAAATCCTCCTTGGCCCCAGAGTTGATGACAAACCTGACAGGACCCTTCGTGGAAGAGTTTGCGACCCTCAACTGCATCGGCAGACAGAACTATGTCTGTGTCGTCAGAATACACCAGCCCAGACTGGATCACGAAGCACGCTACTAACACTGACAGTAGGACTTTCTTTGATAAGGGTTGGAACATTGACGCTGGGCCAGGACGCTTAGGGGCTGCTGAAGATTGCCTTTCGACGAGACGAGTCAAGCTGAGCCCAAGCCACCGGAGATCCAACGCTACCCTAGCGCTCAGACCTGAGAACGAGTCTCAGATCACTTGAACGGAAGCACCGCGAGAGGGAACCGCGATAAAAAGATGCTCATCCATCTGGTTCTTTCGACCTCGCCGTTCGTAATACTCGGCCCGAAGAGCACCTAATACGTCCCTCGTTCTGCGACGTTCAGCCAGAGCGACTACACAGCCACCAAAACCCGCTCCTGTTAGGCGAGCGCCCACCGCGCCCCCATCTCTAGCAACCTGTACAAGCTCATCCAGAACTTCGGTGCTGACCTGATAATCTGTCTTCAATGAGTCGTGGGATGCATTCATATAATCACCAAAACCGCGAATATCTGCCGCAAGCATCCGCTCAACCGCTGCCTCTACTCGACCAGCCTCCGTCACTACATGCCGAAAACATCTATGTTCGGTTTCTGGAAGCAATTTTTCAGCAAAATAGAGCAGGATCTCTGTATCCAGTGATGCACACAACTCGGGGTACGACTCATGCAGACCCTCTGTAATACCTTGTTTTAATAAGTTGGTACTTATGACGCGAAACGCCTCTTCACACTTCGCGCGGCGCAGGTTGTACTCGAATTGGAGTGAGCCCGATTTCTCCGCCACCTCACCCGAATCAGCAATTATAAAGCACCAGTCATCGGGAACAGTTACATGCTGAAGTCGAATCGGGTTGAACGAAATCTTAGCCGCCGATTGATCCTTTGCTCCAAGCGAGATCGCCTGGTCCATGCCTCCCCCGCGAGTTCCGACGAAGAGTTCCGCTTCCGCCATCAAGCCAGCGAACTCGCCTGGCTCCGCTAAAACATCGTTCACATGCGCGAGTGCTAGGCCGACTGCGTTGACTATAGCAGAGGATGAAGACAGTCCCGCCGCTACCGGGATGTCTGACTGAAGTACCCCGTCAAAGCCACGCTGGATCTCAAAACGGCAAGCCAATTCCTTGGCTGGAGCTTTCACATAATTACCCCACGAGCCCTGGCTCCACCGCTCAATCTTCGGCCCGATTTCAAACTCGACAGGGGGAAACCGCTCATCGCTCGAGTGCAGAACTACCATTCGGTCGTTTCGAGGACGAAACACGATTCGGACCGCCCGCTGAAGAGCCATGGGGAACACAGGCAAACCGTTGTAATCAATGTGCTCGCCAATAAGGTTCACTCTACCCGGCACTCTCACCCTGTGACTCGGAGAGCAGTTGTACATCTCTTTGAACAGATCTTCGAGACAGCTCACTCGACGACAGGTGCCCCCAAGAATTCTAGGCGCGGCCACTCTGCCCACCGACCTCGGGTAAAGTCTGGCACATCAACTGGCTGCGAGCGGTTCGCCACAGACCATTCCGTAAGCGGACAGATGACCGAAAGCATGGCAGCATCGTACACATTCATATCAGTCGGCTTACCCTCACGCAGTGCTCTCACCAGTTGGTAGTCCTCGATGTAATCCATACCGCCATGTCCAGCACCCGCGGAGCGCTCTTCAAGCTCAGCCCATATGGGGTGATCGTACTCATCCCGGAGGTCCATCCAGTCCTCCCACTGGTGGTCTGGGCTGATCCCCTCAACATGAACGCGATGCGGATATCCATGGAATAGACCTTGAGTGCCCTGGACCATATGAATGCGGGAGTAGGGCCTTGGGAGATTTGTGTCGTGACTCACATAGATGGTCTTCCCGTGCAACGTCTTGATCATTGTTGTATTTACATCCCCCTGAACGTATTGCTCGGCCCGCTTTGAATCACCGGGAGGCAGGTGTTCACGCTGCCACTGCTGCAGCCCTCGAGAAGGCGTGCTCATCGACACGAGATAGTCGAGCTGGTCTCCCCGGTTGATGTCTAAGACGTTTGCCACGGGGCCAAGTCCATGTGTCGGGTAGAAATTCCCGTCCCGAACCATGGCATGAGCCCTGCGCCAGAGCCCTTCGTCTTTATCCTCGAATTTTATCGCTCGAAGATCATGTAAATAACCGCATTCAGCGTGGAGGAGCTCTCCGAACAAACCGAGGCGCGCCATCCGGAACACCATCATCTCTGGGCGATCGTAGTTGCAATTCTCCATCATTACGCAGTGTTTCTGGTACTTCTCCGCGTACTCAACGAGCTTCCAACAGTCCTCTACCGTGTAGGCGGCCGGCACCTCCGTCGCCGCGTGCTTCCCATTCTCCATGGCAGAAAGGCAGACGGGCACATGCCACTCCCAGGGAGTAGACGTGAAAACGAGGTCTAAGTCCTCCTCCTCACACATCCGAACGAAATCCCATTCATCTCTAGTGTAAAGCGTCGGACTAGGCCGGCCATCCGCCTCGATCCATCCTGCAACTTCCTCCGCACGACCTCTGTTGATGTCCCCCACAGAGACGATCTCCACCCCGTCGATACGTAAGAAATTTTGAACATGGGCCCCTCCCTGGAGCCCTACGCCCACGAACCCAACCCGAACCACTTCAATCGGGTCCGCAGCAAACAACGTGGCTGGAGCCGGACCGAGATGTGGTCGCTCCTGAAGCCGAGCCAACTCATCTGCAGAAAGAGCCGTCAGTCCTCCAAAACCACCCAAGCCTAATCCCGCCCCGCCAACACTGGCTGCTCCAACTCTTAGGAGTTGGCGTCTATCTATAGAGATACCTCGAGGTACATCGCTCATACAAAGCCTCAAAAGTTGTCGTAGTCCACAATATGGCCTGACGTCTATCAACAACGTGTCGTTTCATTGGACTAGGCTCAAGCGTCTATTGCGATTGAGCACAATCGACCCACAATTCGCGATCTTAAGAGACCGACTCAGTCAGCCACACTATCCTAACCCCATATGCTCACCATCCCTTTGCACTCTCGCGACTGTTCTTATCTCTATCCAGTTGATCGACGAATCCGTGCACTAGCTGTGTCCTTACTCCTTGGAGTAGCAATACTGGGAGCCACATCCGGAACACCAATCTCAGTATCCGCCCAGGAACTACCGACTGCACTTCCGGAGGAAGTGGGCATGTCTTCGTCCCGGCTCGACCGACTCACTGGAGCACTGCAAAAATACGTCCATACCGACCGTATTCCGGGGGCGGTGGCTATGGTTCTTCGCGACGGGAGAGTCGTATACCACGAAGCTGTTGGAAAGCTCGACATCGAAGCTGATGTACCCATGGGTCAAGACGTCATTTTTCGGATAGCGTCGCAAACCAAAGCACTGGTGAGCGTTGCAATCATGATGCTCCAAGAAGACGGCGACCTTCTGATCTCTGATCCTGTATCTAAGTACATCCCCTCACTCACGGCCACGACGGTCGCAGAAGCATCTGATGACGGATATCAAATTGTCGCGGCGAGACGCCTCATAACGGTCCGCGACCTGCTCACCCATACCGCTGGCATCGGGTACGGTTGGGATCCTGGAGGCGATGCCTGGCATAAAGCCGGGATCACCGGATGGTACTTCGCTCACAGAAATGAACCCATGATCGAGACGGTAAACCGGATGGCAACACTCCCGTTTCAAGCCCAACCAGGAGAGAGATTTGTATACGGATATAGTACCGACATACTAGGGGCGGTCGTTGAAGTCATATCTGGGACCAACCTGGACGAATTTTTGAAAAACCGAATCTTCGAGCCACTAGGAATGCACGACACCCATTTCTATCTACCAATTGAGAAAAAAGAGCGACTCGCTACAGTCTACAGCCTTACCGACAACCTTCGCCGAGCGCCTGAAGGCTCTTCGATGGAAACTCAAGGACAGTATGTCGAAGGTCCTGGAATAAGTTTTTCCGGTGGCGCAGGTCTGCTGTCCACTGCTAGGGACTATAGCCGCTTCCTTCAAATGCTGTTGAACGAGGGTGAGCTTAACGGAACTCGGGTACTCTCCCCGTCAAGTGTCAGTCTAATGACCAAAAATCACGTGGGGGATCTCTACATCGACGAACCGGGGATGGGATTCGGGCTAGGGTTCTCGGTAAGACTCGACGTAGGGGCCGCCGGGGTACCCGGATCAGAGGGAGAGTACGGCTGGGGGGGTGCCTACCATTCCACCTATTGGGTGGACCCCACCGAAAACCTTATAGTGCTCTATTTCACGCAAGTCATTCCTGCGAACGAACTCGACGACCACCAGCGCATACGCGCCCTTATATATTCGGCGATCACAGAGCCTGCATCGACAATTAACTGATCCTCAATCCCCAAGCCACTTTTGATTGAGATCAGTCTTCTAAAAACTTAGTCGATCGCTTGGAATCCTTAACTCCCATAGCTACTCCCGTTCCCACACCTATACCTACGGCGATAGCAGTGCCTGCACCCACTATCGGGAGTACAGCCACGATCGGGGCGACCACGATCGTAGTACCTATCCCAACCCAAACGCCTAGCATCGGCTTATCCAGGACAGACGTATACCGCAGCCTCTTCCTTACGAAATACCGTGACTTCATGTGAACCAAGACACCTGCGGTGCCTGCGATCACAGTAGCAATCAAGCCGAACATTTCATGTCTCCACTTAAGCCATCGGGTCTACTCTAGCCCACCTCGCAAAACGACGATCCACCTAAGTATGAAGCTACGCTGATTTAAACTACGTATCCTGAGCAGACCTTGTTTCGGACAAGGTCAAAAGTCCAACTGCCGACAGTAGCCGGAACGCGTGATCAGGCACATCCTCAATGGCAAGCTCGATATTAGCCCGCCCCGCATGATCAACCATCTCATGGAGCACATTCGCTCCAGAAAAGTCGATTCGCCCCAGGCCTGAGCAACGCAACACTACCTTGTTGACATCAGGCTCGTCGGCCAGTTGCTCAAACAGCTGGTCCTCTAGAGCTGCAGCTGACCCAAACCAAAGGACACCTGAAAGGTCGACAATGAGTAGGTCCCCCTCACGAGAGGATACAACGGTGGGTGTAAGCTCCCTCCACAAGTGCACAGCTGCCGACATCGCAACGCCAAGCAGAATCGCTCGATCTATGTGAGGTGCCATCACGAGAGTCCCGAAAAAGGTCACAAAAGCGACCATCCCTTGAGGCACAGAAGTTTTCACAATGCGAATCATGTCTTGCGGCCGAACCAACTTCCAGATGGCAGCAATAACGATCCCTGATAGCACAGCTCTAGGTAGTGCCGATAGCATGGGGGCGATCGGTATGAAGGCCATGACAGCTATGCCGGTGACGAGACCGGACCATCGGCTCTGTGCGCCTGCCAGACGGTTCAGACTCGTGCGAGAGAGAGAGCCACCGACAGGTAGCCCACCGGTAACCGCAGCTACCACATTCGCCATTCCTTTGGATAGGAATTCCCTATCAGCATCCCAATGTTGGCGGTCTTCCGATGCTAAGACCCTAGAAATCGATACACCTTCAGCGAAGCCGATCACCGAAATCACAAGCCCAGGGACGATTAAGGCTGGAAGCATATCCCAAGGAAGGTCCATCGACAGGATTGGGAAGCCAGACGGAATCTCCCCAACCGTTGCCCCCGTATAGCCTGTCACCAGGGAGAATCCGAGCCCCGTTAACGATGCTATTAAGACTCCAGGGACCAGTGGATGAATTCTGGCGGCTATTACAATCGTCCCAATCGTAATCAATGTCAGTGCTATTGAAGCCACCTCCCAGTTTTCTGGATGGGTTAAACCATGCCAGGCTCGTGGCAAAACCCCGAGTTGTAGAGGTGCCACACCTCCCAACGCACCCGGGACCTGAGAGGAAACAATCAGTATAGCCGCAGCCGAGAGGAATCCAGTCATCATCGAGTGCGACATTAGGTATACGACCCAACCCGCCTTCAGCATTCCTACTAGAAGACGAGCTACTCCAACAACAAGGGCCAAAAGAGCCGCGAGCCTAGCATATTCGGCTGTGCCCGAAGGAGCGAGCGGAAGCAATGCACCAAGGGTAAGTAAGCCGGTGAGTGCGACCGGACCCGTCTGGAGGTATGGAGAAGAAGCGAGGAATGCCGCAGCGATAAGCGGAAGGCCAGCGGCGTATAGCCCGTGATGGGGTGGTAGACCCGCCAACTCAGCATAAGCCATCGACTGAGGAATCAGAACGAGCGCGACACTTAGCCCAGCAATCACATCCGACCCTGACAGTCGCGACGGCGGAGTCGATTTCATTTCAGGTCTTCCTGAGCCAACTCATCAAGTAATGCTGCAGTAGAGTAACATCGACGAGCAAGGTGTTCTGAAGACTCCCCCAGCCACTTAATGCGATGTTTGTGGATATTCCCCTGACGATGAGCTTCCGACACCAAAGCCCTCAAGGTACCCTCCGCGTCTTGGGCAATCAGATGTTCGAGTGCATATCGACGCTCACCGGCTCGCAGCCCTAAATCAAGGGAGCGAGCGATCCGCCCAAGATCCGCACGCGTAATGATCATTCCACTGCTAATCGATGCTAGCAGACCTTTGATGAAACTCTCAGAGCCATCACTGCGCGGGTCAGGAAGTGATGGGATATCTCTCAGATGCTGCAAAGAGACGACACCAGAGTCCACTGCGTCATCGGCACACCGACTCGAACCTTCTCCTGACAGTTCCTCTATGAGAAATCTTTTGAGCAACAAAGCCCACGACGCATAGAACCCAGAGGAGAGTTCCTGCATCCTGTCCAGCCATGCGAATACCCACGGGCAAAGATGTTCCAGCAAAAGTGTCCGGGCTGCCTGAAACGAGAGCAACTCTTCAGCTTCCGATTCTCCTGACTCGGCCCGCTCAATAAGTGATGCATAAAGACCTAACAATGCGGCCAAGTGATCGGGTTCTTTGGGTGGACGCAGGCCTACAGCATGCCAAAAGCCGGCGATGCGATCACGGGCTGTGCCTCCGATCATTCCTTCGGCGCCGAGGTAAACCGAGGCGTACGGATAAAGCTGAAAAAGAAACAGGTCCGAGTACTCCGCTGACAATGGAACCGAATCGAGTCCCAGTGCGCAGGCAACTGCAGCGTGTTCCTCGCCCGGTGACTCTGCTAGAACCGCGAGCCCCCTTACTGCCTGGACCGGTGCAGGAGGTGCTGCCTTAGGCACCGCTCAGCTCAGGCTCTGGCAAGTCATAAGCAGCGCGCTCGGGCCTAACCGGCCTCAGCATCCACCAGGGGCGTCTAGTACCATTTGGCGAGTGCTCGGACGCGGAGCGAGTCATTTCGAGCCACTTGTCGTATACGGCACGTGATTTGGACGTGTCCACCGACACGTCTCCAAAGGAATCCCCAGGCTGAGCAGGTTTAATCCTTACAGCCTGATGCCAGCAGTGCATACCAGAGATGGGATCAGGATGCACGGGGTGGGTTAGGTTCTGATGCACTCCTACGTCAGTCCACCATACGCGAAGAGTGTCTGGATCACTGGACTCAAACGCCCCTCCTCCCTTCTTACGCGTGAGTCCCCACTCTGAACCATCCTGGTCAATGGCAACCGTCATCATTCCGATGCGTTGGCCCTCATGCCCCTCCGGCTTCCAACGACCCATATGGTGACTGCACGCTGCTACGCCTGGTCTGATCCCTTCCGTAATCCATGCCTTGAGCACGAAATACCCTATTTCTGTCTCAACACGAACAAGATCTCCAGTCTTTTCGATCCCTACCCGCGCCGCGTCTTGGGGGTGGATCCATAGCGGGTTCGTGTGGGCGATTTCATCGAGCCACTTTGCATTGGCACTTCGCGTATGAATCTGAACAGGGACCCTAAACGTAGTAATCAATGGTATCTGATCCGAGTCGAGATTCTGTTGGTGAACATGACTCTTCACGTACGTCGGTGTCGCAAGTTCAGGCCAACCCCATTCGTGCAGAGTACGCGACCAAAATTCCAGCTTACCGGAAGGAGTAGGCCACCCTTTTACGATCTCTCCATCTACGCGAACTCCAACACGACGACGCCCTTCTTTATCTGGGTCGATCTTAGTCCCACCCGGTGCCTTGGGGCTCGGAGGGATTGGTGCACGAGTGAAAACACGACCAGCTTCATCCACACGGACATCCTCTAACTCTGCATCTGCAACCGGCTGCTCGAATACCTTACCGACCTTACTCGCAACTTCGAATGCACCGTAGCGACGCATGTACTCAAACGGTGTGATACCCTCAGCCGTAGCAGCATCCGGTAGTCCCGGAACTGAGTTCTCGAAGATCCACGAATAGTACTCGTCCACCGTCATCTTTTGGCCCGGATTTTTAACAGATTCGAAAAACTTCCGGATCCCTAGAGACCCATCGGGATCTACACGCCATGTCAGCTCAATCCAGAACTCGTTCTCCTCCCACACCTCGCCCGGATTTACATCTCGGGTGTCGTTAATCTGCTCACCTAAACGCTCACGAGCTGCGCGAAGCACAGGTTGCCGGAAGCCAATCCATTGCCCGTCATACTGTTCATAAGACGTCAAATCATGTCTCTCCGATGAGTGCCCCATTGGGAGCACATAGTCGGCAAAATACGCCGTCTCGTTCCAAGTCGGTGTCATCGCAATGTGTTGCCCAATCCGCGACTCGTTCCTCAGCATCTCGATCCAGCTGAATCCATCCGGATTGGTCCAAACGGGGTTGTAAACCCGAGTGAAATACACATCAACAAACGCGTCTTGGTCTTCCATCAAGTACGGCATCAGGAACGACATTTCCATCAGCGCCAGCGGGTACTCGTCCGGCCACAAAACATCGTTCCACCTAGTAGGGTGCTGGTGAGGAAGCCTAGGAGGCTTCGGAGTGAATTTGTTCCACGAATTCGGAAACGTTCCTCCCTCAGTCGCAAGAGAACCCATAAGTGCACCAAGGAGAGTCATGGTTCGAGCAACCTGCCAACCTCCCAAGTTTCCTGACCCGGCGCTCCTCCAGTTATAAGCGGACAACTGCGTTCCCGCCGACGAAATCATTTCGGCTACCTCTCGTAGTGTCTCGACCTCAAGTCCAGATTCGGCAGCAGCGAAGTCGAAGGTGTAGCTCTCATAAAGCTCTCCAAGCACCTCCAAGAAGCGCTCGAATGAGGCACTAGGCTCACCCTTCACCATTTCCATGTAATCCTGCCAGTTCCACCATCGCCGAACAAAATTCTCGTCGTATCGACCGTTCTGGATCATCCAGTTCGCCACCGCGAGAAAGATCGCGGGCTCAGAGCCAGGATACGGAGACAACCAGTGGTCGGCGTGCGTCGCGGTGTTAGAAAGGCGAGTATCGAGAACGATGAGCTTAGCTCCGTTCTCCTTACCCTCGATAATGCGCTGCGCGTGTGGATTAAAGTAGTGCCCTGTCTCTAGATGACTACTCACCAACAGGATCACCTTCGCGTTCGCATGGTCTGGACTTGGGCGATCCATTCCCATCCACCAGTGGTGGCCAGCTCTCGATCCGCTCGAGCACACGTTGGTATGCGAGTTGTGGCCATCGACTCCCCACGCGGCAAGCATACGAGTCGTGTAACCATCTTCCCCAGGCCTGCCGACATGGTACATCACCTGCTCGTGACGATCTTCCTGTATGCAGGATCGAATTCGTGCGGCAATGTCGTCTAAGGCCTCATCCCACGACACCCTTTCCCACTTTCCCTCACCTCGAGCGCCCGCTCGCCTAAGCGGATAGAGGATCCGGTCCGGATCGGTGATCTGGTTGATCGTCGCTGGGCCCTTTGCGCAGTTGCGCCCACGAGAACCCGGATGCTCAGGATTGCCCTCGAATTTTCGCACCTGAAGAGTTTCACGATCCACGTAGGCTAGAAGACCGCAAGCCGACTCGCAGTTAAAACATGTCGTCGGAACAAGCGTGTAGCGCTTCTCTACTCGATCTGGCCACGATTTCGAATCGAGTTCAACCCAATCATTCCAACGCTCGCGGGGTGGATACGCCGCTAAGTGAACGCGACTAGCCCCAGGATAAAATGTCTCACCCCTCGCTTCTACTTCTTCTCGAGCGGCGGACACGCGCTGGTTTAGTTCTTCGTTTGTCATGCTAGAGGCACCGACTGGCCCGCCTGTACGAAGGCGTGCTCGTACATAAAGAGTGAGACCAGCGCCGCGCCAGCCGAAATCAACGGTGTTGACGTTGCGAAGGCTAGTGCGACCAAACCAAGAGGCATCGCAACCCAGAAGAGGTGAGCGTATGCTCCCCTAGTCATGGCGCGAGCAGCAAGTTTGGCATGGGCTGTTGGGTGGCCCATTGATGCTTCGCCCAGTGCCATCACGAGATGGGTGCCAAGCGAGAGGCGGAAAAAGGCGCTTACGGAATCAGGAGGTCCGGGGTCCCCTGAGACCAACATTATGACAGCTGCGCCTGCAACCAATGCTTGAACAAGCAAGTGAGCGGGAAGGAGTGGGCTTTGCCAGAGATCTCTAGCACGCGCCTGTGCAAATAGGTATGCCGTATATATCGCCGTCATGATGGCAAGCGGTGCCCCTACCCAACCGAGTGCCGGAGTCAGATCTCCACGACCCAGAAGCGTCACTCCTAGGTGGATAGCCAAAAGTCCACCATAGCCGGTGATGATAAACCCTCCTCGAACCAGCCAGCTTCTCCACTGTGGCTTTAGGAGCACCATCCAGAAGCGCTCCGGGTGTTCAAGATCCCAGATCAGTAGACCACCGGTGAGTATCAGTCCGACCATGGCCAAAAAAGGTGCTTGAAGACCCCAAAGTTCACCGGTGAAGGGCAAAAGGCCGAGCCACCCAAGCAACAGTGGAACGAGGTATGCACCTGCCGCTATCGACTTCGTGAAGGTGTACGCACTCACCCGCCAGTCCCAAGGAGCCCTGTGGATCACATCGTAGCTTAGGACAGCTGCGGCCGAAGAATTATGCGAGCCCGGGTGGCCAGACGGCACTTGGTGAGGAACATCACCCTGCTCACTCCACATAAAGAGTCCCCCGTCAGGGCGTCTCGCCGCGAGAGGATCTAGGGTGACTTGGTCAGCTCCCTTATAAAAGACCTTAGGACGTGTCTCTTTTTCAGGCCTGCGCACCGCAACCGCTTCACGATTCACTATCTGGCTTACCTTGGACAACGGATCGTTCATGTCACCGACGAGGAGTGCCTCGGATGGACAAACCACCACACATGCAGGCTCGAGCCCCACGTCCAAGCGGTGAGCGCAGAAGTTGCACTTCTCGGCCGATTTATCCTCTGGATTAATAAAGATGGCATCGTAAGGGCAGGCCGCGATACAGGCCTTACAGCCTATACATATAGACTTGTCGAAGTCGACTATGCCGTCCGCCCTCTGATGCATCGCCGCCGTTGGGCACGCTGTTACACACGGCGCATCCTCGCATTGGTTACAGCGGGTGACCTGAAAAGATCTGCGTACGTTGGGAAAATAACCTGTATCTACGTACTTCACGTACGTGCGTGTCACCGATAGTGGGACCTCATTCTCGGATTTACACGCAGTCGTGCAGGCATGGCACCCAATACACCGGGTGTGGTCAATGACTTTTGCCCACAAGGGCTCTGTTCTGGTGTCGGCTGTAGTGATGGTCATACCGCTGGTGTAGTTGTCCTCAGCCGCTCAATCTACCGTAAGTATCACAGTGCTGCAGAGAACCACCCGAAGTCTTTACCCCACTAGGTCGTCTACTAGGAACAAGTCGGTCAACACAGCTCTCAGATGCATGTTCGCGTTTAAGTTGTCTATTAGCTGAGAGCTTATGCCTGATCTCGCAGCTACCAACTGCACAGCACTCAAGGCAGCAGCAGCGTCACGTCTCACTACGGAGGTCATCTCATCCCAAGCATCTCTCGGCTCCTGATCTGACACTGCTTCGGCGACAGTGTCTGCCAGACCTTCAAGTGCGTCTTCGAGCTTGGTGAGAAATTCCCGAAGCTCGGCCCCGGATTTCGCTCCCTCGTCCGTTGTGCGCCCCTGCGCCGCATAAGCCAGGAAGAACTCATAGCTCGACTCGATAGAGTCTATACGTTGCTTCACTTCGTTCTTAGCGTCGGACACGATCTCTCCGGAAAATCGATAGGATTCAGTGACTCACGAGATGACTTCTAGAACTAATCCTCTCGCTTGGCGCTGGGGATCTGTTCGGCCACGGCGCCCGTTCCTGGAGCTGTGCCGTCCACAGACTTCATACCACCATCTGTTACAACCCACTTTGCCGGATCGAAGTGCTCAAGATAGTGCTCCCGATCAATCCAACCACGAACCATAGACCATGTGATCCACCTTTTCTCTGGCCTAAGCGCAAAGTATATGTGTGAGGCTACCAATAGAATTAGTGATACACCCGAAAGACCGTGCACCACATACATCACTCCCCACGTTGTGTCACTGAACAGATACGGATTTCTCGTCCATAACGGAGTGTCTATTCGCACCATCATTAGGACACCCGTGATAATCGCAGCTAACGACACCACAACGATCACATGGTGATACATGCGGTGATCGAACGGGTACTTCCCAGCTTTCGGTGGCGCAGGTGCCTCCGGTGAAAGTATGTGCTTGAGCGTCGCAACGCCCTCGCTCACTCCGAGCTGGAACATCGACCAGAAATCTTGCCACCCAATCGCATGAATTACGTGGTACACAACTGTCAGAATTAGTAGGACACCGGCCTGCCAGTGCAGATCTACCCAGTTAAACTGCCATCCCATCACTGGCACGAAGGCCGTGACAAGAAGCACTAGCATCGCGATCGACATCACCCAATGGAATGCTCTGGATGCAAAAGAGTGTCGCTCTATTTTTTCCGGGATACCAGTAGGAACATCCGCCGGAGGTTCGTGTGCCTCCTCCTTCCTCATACGAACCCATAGAGCATGTCCGATCACGAAGGCAACCGCTGCTATCACAGCACTCCACATCAAATCCCATGAAACTCCGATGAGTACATCCTGACCCCACGGGTTCGCAGCCCGGCGCCAAAGATCCATCAGGAGACACTCCTAACTGCACGGCGGACGAGATTTCTCATCATTGCGACTTTGTAATCATTATGTCGGAGTGGACGGGCACCCTGGATCGCTAGCTCTCCTGCGGCACTCGCCGTCGACTCATCACCCGATGTCCCCTGCACCAATCGCTCTACTGCGTCCAAACGGACTGGAAATGGCGCTACACCATTAACAGAAATTCGGGCTTCCTCAATTTTACCCTCTGACTTACGGAACGCCGCAGCAACGCTGACTAGTTGGAAATCCCAAGACCCGCGATCTCGAATCTTCTCATAGTAGAAGTCGGCATCAGCCCACCTCGCCGGAATGTGGATCCGCGTAAGAAGGTCCTGGGACTTCATCACAGTCATCCGCGTGATGTCTATTGCAGGACCAATAAAGAAGTCCTCGGCATCGTGAACAGTCGAGCCCCCGTTGCTTTCTACGACCATCTTTGCGTCTACCGCAATCAGTGCCGGCGCAGTATCCGAAGGGTTCACCGCCACACAACGACTCCTCCCCATTATGCAATGCTCACGGTTCATCGCCTGAGGGGCTGCCGCATAGCAGGTGTTACCCCCCGCGCGATAGCATGGCCAGCCGCTTCGGTAATACCAGCACCTTGTATCCTGGGAAACATTTCCGCCCAAGGTCCCTTGATTTCGAATCTGAGGTGTTGCCACGTGACGCGCTGCGTCAGCTAGAACAGAAAACCCCGAGCGCACCCTCTCGTCTCGTTCTATCTCTGTGAGAGAGGTCATTGCCCCGATCTCAATTCCATCTTCTACGTCACGGATTCCTGTGAGTTCAGAAATGCCACCGAGATCAACTACGGCCGAAGGCCGCTTAACTCGATCCTTGAACCAGTCGAACGAGTCCAGCCCTCCAGCCAGAACCCACGCCTGCCCACGGTGCTCGTCGAGAAGCTCTAGTGCATCACCCACGGTCGTCGGCTGAAAAAGCTCGAACGCCGGGATCATATCTCTGATCTTCGCCATGTCTCTTCCTCTCCTAACCGACGTGCTGTTCTAGGCGACCGTACATCGGTCGACCTTCGATCTCAGCGAGCAGGACATCCGGTGTGAGTGGGGTCCTGCACACGCAACGTCCTCCCATCGCATCTGCAATGGCAGACGTCAGTGCAGCAGCACCCGCACCCACAGGTGGCTCACCGATTCCCTTTGCCCCAACTGGATCCTGTGGATCGGGAATGCCCACTGCACCCCACTTCAGGTCGGCAGGAATGTCTAAAAACCCTGGCGGTCGAGCTGTATAGAAACGGTTCGCAAACGGCACACCCCACTGCGGGTCGAATACCCACCTCTGGGTCATTGCCATACCCATACCTTGGATGCTTCCGCCGAAAACCTGTGCACCCAAGCTTCGGGGGTGAATCACAGTCCCACAATCCGTAACACCCACGTACTCCTTCAGCTCTACCATACCGGTTTCTTCATCGAGTTCGACCATCGCAAAACCCGCAACCCATGAGTAGATATTACCTTCCCCGCCGTAGTTGTCCCGGGCGATTCCCATCAGACCTTCGCCTGCAAGTATCTGAGCGGCCGGGACAGTCTGCGCATGAACATCATCAGGGAGGACTTCACCGGAGTACTCACCACCCATAGCAATCGCACGTTCCGCGATCCGACCGAGAGTCATCGTCCCTCCCGGCCCACTGACCCGCCCTGAGTCGACACTGTAAGACGAAGCTGAACCTCCCAGAGCTGCCGCCGCCACTTCCCGGATCTTCCTGAGCGCGTCGGTCGCAGCTGCATGGTTGGCCCGCGTGTGCGCGGTCGTCGTTTGTGATCCTGCTTGAACGGTTGACCGCGGATACGCCCGCGCCGAGTTCCCCCATACAATCTCTACGTCTTTCCAATTGTACCCGAGCAGCTCTGCGGCGGGGCGAGCCGTGTCAGCGATAGAATGAGTCCCTAAATTACCTATCCCTTGGTGCACGTAGAGCTTGCCATCAGGACGGATGATCATCATACCATCGCGGCCACGAGATCCTGCGGTGTAGGGTGAGAGACCAATCCCGACCCCTGTAACTTTCGAGCCGTTTCGCTTTCCTGAAATGGCTAATTTGGCGTCCCAGTCAAACATCT
>MDSV01105378.1_pt1 | contig 22822 bp, 19 predicted proteins | sample 810851 | NCBI WGS metagenome assembly MDSV01 (sample SAMN05326640, study PRJNA326480) | marine metagenome | isolation source: seawater | place: Atlantic Ocean: North East | collected 2012 | reverse complement strand
AATAACTTAAATTATTTATATCAATACAATGAAATTTTTAGATCAAGCAAAAATTAATTTGAAAGCCGGAAATGGTGGCTCCGGTTCTGCTAGTTTTAGAAGAGAAAAGTTTGTTGAATTTGGAGGTCCCGATGGAGGTGATGGCGGGGACGGAGGATCTATTTTATTTGAGGCTGAGAGAAACTTAAATACTTTAATAGATTATAGATACTCCCAGCACTTTAAAGCTGAGAACGGAAGACCTGGAAGCAAAAAAAATAAAACAGGTGCAAATGGTAAAGATTTAGTGCTTAAAGTTCCTATTGGAACTCAGATTTATGAGGAAGACAATAATACTATAATTTATGATTTTAAAAAGAATAAAGAAAAATACTTAGTTGCCTCAGGTGGCAAAGGTGGATTAGGAAACGTAAGATTTAAAAGTTCTACTAACAGAGCTCCTAGAAAAAAAACAAATGGGAAAAATGGAGAAGAGTTTTGGATTTGGCTTCAGTTAAAAATTATTGCCGATGTTGGAATTATAGGATTGCCTAATGCTGGTAAATCTAGTTTACTTGCATCTCTAACAAGGGCAAAACCCAAAATTGCAAATTATCCATTTACAACGATAAACCCAAACTTAGGAGTAACATATTATAACAACAAAGAAGTTACCTTAGCTGATATTCCTGGGTTGGTTGAGGGTGCTCATAAAGGAGTGGGGTTAGGAGACAAGTTTTTAAGACACATAGAAAGATGTAAAATATTACTTCATTTAATTGATGTAACAGAAAATGATTTAGCTGAAAATTATCAAAAAATTAGATCTGAATTAAAAAATTACGATTCAGTATTATCTAAAAAAAAGGAAATTATTTATTTTAATAAGTCTGATCTTGTTGAAAAAAATGCTCTTAAAAAAAAGCTTGAACTTTTCAACCGCAAAATAAATAAAAAATATAAAATTATTTCAGTATTTAAAAAGGATGATATACAAACTATAAAGAAAGTACTTATAACAAATGTTACTAGATAATTCTAAAAAAATTGTAATTAAGTTAGGTTCCTCTACAGTTATAGACAACAAAGGAAATTTTAAAAAAAAATGGATAGACAGTTTAATAAAAGATATTAAGAGATTTAAAAAAAAGAAAGATATAGTAATAGTCTCATCTGGCGCTATTGCCATCGGGCAAAAACACCTAAAAATTAAACGAAAAAAAATCAAACTTGAAATGAGCCAAGCCATTGCTTCTATTGGACAAATTCATTTGGCGGAAGAATTTCAAAAAATATTTAAAAAAAATAATTTTAAAGTCGGGCAAATTTTAATATCTCCAGATGATACTGAGCAGAGAGGAAGGGCTTTGAATGTAAAAAGGACATTTGATAATTTATTCAAATTAAAAGCTATACCAATTGTAAATGAAAATGATACTACTGCAACTTCTGAGATTAAATATGGAGATAACGATAGATTAGCGGCAAGAGTTGCTCAAATTATTGGAGCCGATACTCTAATAATTTTTTCTGATGTAGACGGTCTTTACGATAAAGGAAATAAAAAAAAATTAATTAGAGAGGTAAAAAATCTGAATCACGATATTTATAAATTAGCTGACTCAAAAATTAATAGTTATGGTTCAGGAGGCATGGTTACAAAACTTGATGCTGCTGGTATTTGTATGAATGCTGGTTGCCATATGTTTATAAGTAACGGGAATAAAAAAAATCCAATTAAATTTATGATAGAAAAAAAGATATTTACTAAATTTATACCTAAAATATCGACATTAGCTGCAAGAAAAAAATGGATTGTTAGTTCTCTAAACTCACATGGCACTATTTTTATAGATAAGGGTGCAGCAAATGCTCTTAGAAATGGAAAAAGTTTGTTAGCAGCAGGCATAAAAACAATAAGCGGTACATTTGATAAAGGAGAAAATATTTTAATAGTTGATGAGGAAAATAATAAGCTAGCGAGGGGACTTGCGTCTTTTTCTTCAAGTGAAATTGGAAAAATTAAAGGCAGACAAAGTGGTGAAATAGAAAAAATACTTGGATATGCTTCTAAAACAGAGGTTGTTCATAAGGATGATATGGTAAAACTATAATATGAATAATATTTTAAAAATTGGAAAAAGATCAAAACAAGCTTTTGAAAATCTTAAAAAGATCAATCATAAAAAAATAAATAAAACTCTTGAAGATTATACAAAACTTATTTTATCAAATAAAAAAAAAATAATTAAAGAAAATAAAAAAGATGTGAAAAATTTAAAAAGAAAGAATGTATTAGATAGATTAATATTAACTGAAAAAAAAATTGACTCCATAATAAAATCAATTAATGAGATTAAGAAATTTCCAAATCCTGTTGGCAAAACGTTGGAAAGTTGGAAAAGAAAAAAAAATAAGCTCGACATTAAGAGGGTAACAACTCCTATTGGAGTTATAGGAATAATATACGAGAGTAGGCCAAATGTAACTGCGGATGTTGCAGCGTTATGTCTTAAATCAAGTAACTGTGCAATCCTAAAAGGTGGAAGTGAAGCTTTTTACTCAAATAAAATTCTCGCAAATTTATTTAGGAAATCTCTAAAGAAAAATAAAATTGATCTAAATTGTTTGCAATTTATAGAGAACAAAAATAGAAAAGTTGTAGATTTTTTATTATCTAAAATGAGCAAATATATTGATGTAATTGTGCCAAGAGGTGGAAAAGGATTAGTAGCTAAAGTCCAAAAGTATTCAAATATACACGTAATTGGTCACTTAGAAGGTCTTTGCCATGTTTATTTAGATAAAGAAAGTAATCTGAACAATGCCATAAAAGTTATTATAAATGCAAAAATGAGAAGAACAAGTATTTGCGGAGCATTAGAAACACTTTTAATAAATGAAAAAATTTTAAAAACTAAAGGGATTAAGGTTATTAATTCTTTAATTGAAAACGGTTGCGAAGTTATTGTTGATAAAAAGATTAATAAACTTTTTAATAATAATCTAAAATTAGCTAAAGAGTCGGATTGGAAAACAGAATATCTCGATGCTAAACTTTCAATTAAAAGTGTCAGAGATGTAAAAGAAGCAGTATCGCATGTGTTAAAGTATGGGACTATGCATACAGATTGTATAATTTCGAATAATAAAAAAAATACCTCATTTTTTTTAAATAATGTGAACAGTTCAATAGCGATGCATAATGTATCAACACAATTTGCTGATGGAGGAGAGTTTGGTTTTGGTGGTGAAATAGGGATATCAACTAATAAGCTTCCTCCTAGAGGACCTGTTGGTCTGAACCAGTTAACTTCTTACAAATATATTGTTAAGGGTAAGAACGTCACTAGGCCATAAAACTATGGTTAAAAATAATTTGAAAAATATTGGTATTCTTGGAGGAAGTTTTGATCCTCCACACGTTGGACATCTATATGTAAGTAAAAAAAGCTTAAAACATTTAAAATTAAAAAAAGTTATTTGGGCTATTACAAAAAAAAATCCATTAAAGAAAAGACCTTTTTTTTCTTTTTCTTTAAGAAAAAAAATGTGTAAAAAAATTATAAAGGGGTACAAAAATATTCAATTAAAACATTATGAGGATAAATTAAAATCAAAAGCTACAGTTTCTTTAGTAAAATTTTTAAAAAAAAGGAATAAATATAGGATTTTTTTCATTATCGGTTCCGATAACCTTATTAAATTTCATAAATGGAAAAATTATAAAGAATTATTAAATATGTGTAATTTAGTAGTTTTTTCTAGAAAAGGATTTGACACAAAAGCAAAAAAATCTGTTATAATGAAACATCTGAAAAGTAAAAATATTAAATTTTTTAAAAATTTGAAGATTGATATATCTTCTACGCAATTAAGAAATAAGATTATTGATGGAAGCAAATAAAATAAAAAAAGTAATAGAAAACTCTTTAAATAAAAATAAAGCAAATAACATTATTACTATAGACCTTAAAAAAAAATCTTATATAGCAGATTATATGATTGTTGCTTCTGGCACTTCTTCAAGACACTTACAATCTTTGTCTGAAAACTTATTAGTAGAGCTCAAAAAATTAGGTCTAGACTACTGTAGGATTGAAGGTTATGAAAGCAATGACTGGAAACTTGTTGATGCTATAGATGTAATTGTGCATTTGTTTCATCCTGAAAAGAGATCATTTTACGATCTTGAAAAAATGTGGTCTGAGGATTTACCCAAGGAAAAAGCATTGATATGAAAAAATTTTTACTTAATATATTTTTTATTTTTGTATTTTTTTTTAATGCAAACGTTTATTCAAACACTTCATCGGATAAACTATATGATAAGATTGATTTATTTGGAGAAGTATTAGAAAAAATTAAACAGGAATATGTGGACGAAATAGATCAGGCAGATGTTATGGACTCAGCTATTAACGGTGTATTGCAATCTTTAGATCCTTATTCTGCATACATGTCTCCAGATCTTTTTAAAAGCATGCAAACAGAGTCAAGAGGTGAGTTTGGGGGCTTGGGTATCGAAATCGGAATGGAAGGAGGTGTGGTAAAAGTTATTGCACCTATTTCAGATACTCCTGCTGAAAAGGCTGGAATTAAAGCTGGGGACTATATTGTTAGGATTAATGACGAGCAAGTCCAAGGTAAAACTTTAATGGAGGCTGTCAAGTTAATGAGAGGTCCAGTTGGTTCGAGCATTGAGCTAACAATTAGGCGAAGGAATGAAAAAAAATCATTAACTTTCAAAATTCAAAGACAGATAATTGAAGTTAAGTCCGTAGAGTCAAAAATATTAGGAAATAAAAAAAATATTGGTTATATAAAATTAAAATCTTTTAATGAAAACAGTGATAAACAATTTATTAAAGAACTAAAAAGTTATGAAAAACAAAATTTAATTGGCTACATTATAGATTTAAGAAATAATCCAGGGGGACTATTAAATCAGGCAATTAGTATTACCGACTTTTTTTTAGAGAAGGGTGAAATAGTATCTACTAAAGGCAGAAGAATAAGTGAAACAAGAAAATTTTTTGCAAAATCAGGTGACGGTGTAAATGGTAAACCAGTTATTGTTTTAATAAATAACGGATCTGCTTCAGCATCAGAAATATTTGCTGGAGCTCTCAAAGATCACAAAAGAGCTATTATTCTTGGAGAAAACTCTTATGGCAAAGGGTCTGTTCAGTCGATTATTCCTCTTAATAATGGGGGAGGAATTAGACTTACAATTTCAAAATATTATTTACCTTCTGGTAAATCAATTTCAGAGGTTGGAGTATCACCTGATATTATCGTAGAAGAGCAAGACAAATTTGAATTGGACTCTGATAATGATAATCAACTTAAATATGCGGTCAAACTTTTTCAGTCATAATATATAATGAATAAACTGCCGATGAGACAAGGTGTTGGTATAATTGTTCTTAATCAACATAACATGGTTTTTGTTGGCAAAAGAAAAGATAATCCCGTAGATAAATGGCAAATGCCCCAAGGCGGAATAGATAACAATGAAACTCCCTTCGATGCGATGAAAAGAGAACTAGCCGAAGAAACAAGTATTAAAAAAATTGAAGTCTTGAAAGAAATTGATAACTGGCTTGAATATGAATTACCACCAAATTTATTAGGTAAAATTTGGAAAGGTAAATATAGAGGTCAAAAACAAAAATGGTTTATAGTAAAATTCATTGGAAGTGATAGTGAAATAAATTTAAAGACTAAGTTTCCAGAATTTATTGAATGGAAATGGATAGATTATAATCTTCTGCCCGAAGTAATTGTCGACTTCAAAAAAAAGGTTTACGAAAAACTTAAAATTGAGATTATAAATTTTATTGGTTAATTTGTTTTAAAGTTTCTATTTTATAATTTAAAATATATCTTTGTTTATCTGATACTTTACTATTTGAGACTTTTTTCTCTGCTTCACTTAACATATCTTTGATTTGATCAATTTTAATATTTTTTAAAACTTGCGCTGTAGCTGATAGAATAAGAAGGCTATTGTTTGAAAACTCTACAGTTCCATCTTCTACGTAAAATTTTTCACCTTTTCCAATTTCTATTAATCCTGGTCTTAAAAAAGTAATTAGTGATATATGATCTTTTAAAATCGTTATTTGCCCTTCAAAACATGGTAAGACTGCCTCTTCAGTCATGCCTGAGTAAACACTTTTATCAGGTGTTATAATCTCAATTTTAAATTCTTGTGACATCAGAATTAAGATTCTTTTTCCAGTTTTTCTGCTTTTTCTATTACTTCTTCAATCGAGCCAACCATATAAAAGGCTGCCTCTGGTAGATGATCATATTCACCCTTACATATAGCGTCAAATCCTTTAATTGTTGACTCTAGATCGACTAATTTTCCTGGAGATCCCGTAAATACCTCTGCAACAAAAAAAGGTTGGGATAAAAACCTTTGTATCTTTCTTGCACGTGCAACTGTTAGTTTGTCTTCTTCTGAAAGTTCATCCATTCCAAGAATAGCAATAATATCTTGTAAGGACTTATATGCTTGCAATATTCTTTGAACTTCTCTTGCAACTCTATAATGCTCATCACCTACAACTCTCGGATCTAATATCCTTGATGTTGAGTCTAATGGATCAACTGCAGGATAAATTCCAAGTTCAGCTATTTGTCTAGAAAGTACAGTTGTTGCATCTAAATGTGAAAAAGATGTAGCAGGAGCTGGGTCGGTTAAGTCATCTGCAGGAACGTAAATTGCTTGCACCGATGTGATTGATCCTTTTCCTGTAGATGTAATTCTCTCTTGTAAATTCCCCATATCAGTAGCTAAAGTTGGTTGATATCCTACTGCTGATGGAATTCTGCCTAATAAAGCTGAAACTTCAGAACCAGCCTGAGTAAATCTAAATATATTATCAACAAAAAATAATACATCTTGACCTTCTTGATCTCTAAAATATTCTGCGACGGTTAAACCAGTTAGAGCCACTCTTGCCCTAGCACCGGGAGGTTCATTCATCTGACCATAAACTAACGCTGCTTTTGATCCTTTCCCATCTTTCTTAATTACACCAGACTCGATCATTTCATGATAAAGATCATTTCCTTCTCTAGTTCTTTCTCCCACACCAGCAAAAACTGAAAATCCTCCATGCGCTTTTGCAATATTATTAATCAATTCCATAATAGTTACTGTCTTCCCAACTCCTGCTCCGCCGAATAAACCAATTTTACCTCCTTTGGCATAAGGTGCTAAAAGGTCAATTACCTTAATACCAGTCACAAGAATTTCGGTCTCAGTTGATTGGTCCGTAAATTTTGGAGAAGGTCTATGAATTGGCCACTTCTCTTTTGTTTTAACGTCGCCTTTTTCATCGATAGGTTCGCCAATTACATTTATAATTCTTCCTAATGTTTCTGGCCCAACTGGTACGCTTATAGGAGCATTTGTATTTAAAACTTTATCTCCCCTCTTAAGACCTTCGGTTGAGTCCATTGCAATAGTCCTTACACTATTCTCTCCTAAATGTTGGGCAACTTCCAAAATTAATTTATTCCCTCCATTGTTAGTTTCTAAAGCGGTATAGATTTCAGGCAAATCGTCTTTAAATTTGACGTCAACTACAGCGCCAATTAATTGTGTTATGACTCCTTCTTTGTTCATTATAAACTTTCAGCTCCTGAAATAATTTCTATTAATTCTTTAGTTATTGATGCTTGTCTACTTCTATTATAATTTATCGTAAGTTTGTCAACTAAGTCTCCGGCATTTCTTGTTGCATTATCCATTGCAGTCATCCTAGAGCCTTGTTCACTTGCTGCGTTTTCCAAAAAAGCTTTAAAAATTTGTACTGATACATTCTTTGGCAGCAAATCTTCTAGTATTTCATCTTCGTCTGGTTCAAATTCATAGAAAACTATATTATCCTTTACTGTATCTTCTTTTTTTATAAATGTTGGAATTATTTGTTCAGCTTGTGGAATTTGAGTAATAACGTTTTTAAAATTGTTATAAAATATAAAACATTTATCAAATTGCTCTTGTTCGTATAATTCAATCACTTTTTTTCCAATTTCGTTAGCCTCTTTAAATGAAATTTGTTTTTTTTCTTTAAAACTTTTTTTAGCGATTATGTATTCTCCATATTCTGTTTTAATCTGATCATGACCCTTACTGCCTACTGTAATGATTTTTAATTCTTTACCTTCTTTTAAAATATTTTGAAAATGATTTTTTGCTAATTTGCAAATATTAGAGTTAAACCCTCCACATAAACCTCTGTCTGCAGTGATAACAACGCATAGATAAACCTTATCTTTTCCATTTCCAGCTAGTAATTTAGGCGCATTAGTGTTGTCCGATATAGTTTTTGTTAAATTTAAAATTATATTTTGCAATTTTTCACTATAGGGTCTTCCCTTTTCTGCATTTTCTTGGGCCTTTTTTAATTTCGCTGCTGCAACCATCTTCATTGCTTTAGTAATTTTTTGAGTGGATTTAACGCTTTTAATTCTTTTTTTCAAATCATCTAAACTTGGCATTATTTATTTCCTTTTTTTAAAGTTTCAATAATTTCAATTAATTTAGATTTAGTTTCATCTTCTAATTTTCCAGATGTGTTAATGTCATCTAATATTTCGTTATGGTCATTTTTAATTTTTTCAAGTAAGTCTGTTTCAAATTTTTTAATTTCATTTTTCTCAATATTGTCTAAAAAACCACTTACTCCTGTAAATATAGATACCACTTGCTCAGCCACTGTTAGAGGTGAGTACTGATTTTGTTTAAGTAGTTCTGTTAATTTAGATCCTCTATTTAAAAGTTTTTGTGTTGACACGTCTAAATCAGATCCAAATTGTGCAAACGCAGCCATTTCACGGTATTGAGCAAGTTCAAGCTTAATAGAGCCTGCAACTTTTTTCATTGCTTTAGTTTGTGCTGCAGAACCTACTCTGGAAACTGAAAGCCCAACATTTACAGCAGGTCTTATGCCCTGATTAAATAATTCAGTTTCTAAAAATATTTGTCCATCAGTAATTGAAATAACATTTGTTGGAATATAAGCTGAAACATCTCCTGCTTGAGTTTCTATAATAGGAAGAGCTGTTAGAGAGCCGCCTCCGTTTTTTTCATTTAATTTTGCAGCTCTTTCTAAAAGTCTACTGTGTAAATAGAAAACATCTCCAGGATAAGCTTCTCTACCTGGTGGTCTTCTTAGTAACAATGACATTTGACGATATGCAACAGCTTGTTTTGAAAGATCATCATAAATTATTAAAGCATGCATCCCATTATCTCTAAAATATTCTCCTATGGTACATCCGGTGTAAGGCGCTAAAAATTGCAAAGGTGCAGAGTCAGAAGCTGTGGCAGAAACTACTGTGGTATATTTCATCGCTCCTGCGTCTTCTAAAGTTTTTACAATTTGTGCTACTGTAGATCTTTTTTGACCTATCGCTACATAAACACAATAAAGTTTTTTCTTCTCATCATTAGACTCGTTTATTGCTTTTTGATTAATTATTGTATCTACTGCAACTGCTGTTTTTCCGGTTTGTCTATCACCAATTATAAGTTCTCTTTGACCCCTGCCAATTGGTATTAGACTATCTATTGCTTTAAGACCTGTTTGCATTGGCTCATTAACTGATTGGCGTGGAATAATGCCTGGGGCTTTAACTTCAACCCTTTTTCGTCCAGCCTTTGAAGACAAATTGCCTTTGCCATCTATTGGTACTCCCAATCCATCAACGACTCTGCCAAGTAATTCTTTTCCTACTGGCACATCTACTATTGAATTAGTACGTTTAACAGTGTCACCCTCTTTAATTTGTCTATCGTCTCCAAAAATTACGATACCAACGTTGTCACTTTCTAGATTAAGAGCCATTCCCTTTGAACCATCATTAAACTCTACCATCTCTCCTGCTTGAACATTGTCCAAGCCGTATACTCGGGCTATTCCATCTCCTACCGTCAGGACCTTACCAACCTCTGAAACTTCAGCTTTATCTCCAAAATTTTTAATTTGTTCTTTGAGAAGTTTCGTTATTTCTGAAGGATTCATTTTTTATCTTAACTTTCTATCATTGATTGTTTTAATCTTTTAAGTTTATTACTCACAGATGTATCGATCAATAAACTACCAACTTGTATTTTAGTACCACTTATAAGGCTTTTATCAATTTTAAAAGAAAAATTTATATTTGATTTAATAGCTTTTGAAATTTCTTGGCTAATTTTATTTTTCTCATCTTGAGAAAGGTCTTTCGATGAAATTAGTATTGCATCAATTTTTCCTTTGCTCTTTGAGCTTAATTTAATAAATTTTTCTAAAATTTTATCTAAAAAGTATATTCTCCTTTTATTAATAGCAAGTTGCAGAAAATTATTTAAAGTTTTATTTAATTTCATAATTTTTGATATCTCAGAAAATACGTTAATCTGAACTTCTATTTGATGAGTAGGATTTCTTAAGAAATTTAAAAAATCTGAATTTTTATCAAAAATTTCTAAAAGTAGATTTATGTTCTTTTCAATTTCTTCGACTTCTGAGTTTTCATTAGCAAGCTCAAACAAAGCTAAAGCATAACGCTCCGAGGTCTCATTTGAAAATGTCTTTACTCCGCTCAATTTCAATCCTGTTTAAGAATTATTTAAGAAATATGTCGTCCTAGCACAGCTTAGTATACCCTTCAAGATGATATATTAAATTATGTGAAATTAATTGGATCAACATCAACTGTAAGTTTAATTTTACCTGATATTTTAAGATTTTCTAAAACTTTAGCTAAAGGTATTTGGCACATATTGTTACTAGTTGAACGTATAAGAAGTCTGGTTCTATACCTTTTGTTTTTTTTAAAAATCGGAGAGTCAACTGGACCAAGAATTTGTATATTATTGATTTTTTCAATTTTTTTTTTAATCTCAATAGCCCCTTGATAACTATTTGCTTTTGAGATTGATGAAATAATAAGAGAAATTAATCTGGAATATGGAGGAAGATTATTCTCTTTCCTTATTTTTAATTCATTGTTTAAAAAGTTGTCTATATTATTTTCTAGAATATTTTTTAAAATTTGATTATTCGGGTTTATTGTCTGATACACAATAATAGAATCTTTAGAAAACCTTCCCGCTCTTCCACTCAGTTGGTTATAGAGTTGAATGTTTTTTTCTGTCGTTCTTAGATCATAACCTTTACCGGTAAAATCTGCGTCAACAACAACTATGCAATTTAATTTAGGAAAATTGAAACCTTTAGATATCATTTGAGTCCCAACTAAAATATCTATTTTTTCATCACTGACTTCATTTATTAAGATCTCTGATTGTTTTTTTTTGTTTAAATAATCACTTGAAAATATTTTAATGACTTTATTTGGAAATATATTTTTTAACTCTTCAAAAACTTTTTCAACACCAGGGCCGTATAATGAAAAATCACAAAGCGATTTTTTTTCTGAACATTTTCTTTTTGAATGATTTTGATATCCGCAATGATGACAAACAATTTTATTTAATATTTTATGATAGGTTAAGTAAATAGAGCAATTTGGACAAATATGTCTGAAACCACATTTTTTACAAATAAGAAATGGAGCGTAACCTCTTCTATTTAAAAAAAATAGTATTTGATTATTTCTTTTTAAATACTCATCAACAATACTAATTGTTTCTTTTGATATTGATCTTTTATTAAGATTTTCGAGATTCAGATCAATTATTTTAGTCTTGGGTAAAGGATAATTTTCAAAACGATTTTTTATTTCAGTTTTTTTATACTTTTTATTTTTAATATTATTGTAAGTTTCTAGTGAGGGCACTGAAGTTATTAAATGTATGGGAATATTTTCTATAGAAGCGCGAGAAATTGCCATGTCCCTTGCGTTGTATATTACGCTTTCTTCTTGTTTATAAGAAGAATCATGTTCTTCATCAACTATTATTAAACCTAAATTTTTAAAAGGTAAGAATAAAGAAGAACGCGCTCCTAAAACTATTTTTATCTTATTTTTGGCAACTGAGTGCCAGATTTCTTTTTTTTTATTAATACCAATTTTTGAATGCCAAATCGCTGGTTCAAAACCAAAAAACAATTTGAACCTTTTTTTAAATTGTGTTGTGAGAAATATCTCAGGTATAAGTATTAAAGCTTGTTTATTTTCTTCTATTATTTTTTTTATTCTTTCGAAATAAACTATTGTTTTACCTGATCCGGTTATACCTAATAAAACAGAAACATTAAATTTATTTCCAAAACTGATTAGGCTATTCAAAGCATTTTTTTGTTCAGTATTTAATTTATATTCATTTTCTATTATTTTTTTTTTTGATACTTTAAATTTTTTAATTTTATCAAAGTTTTTGAAGTTCCCTAAACACATTTTTAAAATCATGCCTTTTGGTACAAGGTTATAAGTAGAAAACCAATTTATAAACTTGATCATTTTTTTGTTTAAATTTACACTTAATACTTTTTTTTCAATTTGTTTAAGTTTAATTTTTTTTTTAGTATCCTTAATTTCATCCCACACAACCCCTATTTCTTTTTTTTTACCAAATGGAACTACTACGACATCTCCCAAGTTGAGATTTTTAATTTTTTGTGTGTTGTTAATGTATGTAAAAGGATGATTGAAAACCTTTGGTAATAGAACAGGCACTTCCATAAGTAGATTTTATTTTATTTTTAACGAATTAAAAATGAATTGGCCTTTTATCAACAGCTAATGCAGCCTCTTTTATGGCTTCTGTATGAGTTGGATGGGCATGACACGTTCTCGCTATATCCTCTGCACTTGCCCCAAATTCCATCGCCAAAGCCATTTCAGCGATCATATCACCACAATGTGGTCCAATTATATGTACACCAAGCACACGATCAGATTTACTGTCGGCTAAAATTTTTACAAACCCATCTGTCTCGTTATTAACTTTTGCTCTTGAATTTGCTAAAAATGGGAACTTTCCAATTTTGTATGAAACGCCATCACTTTTAAGCTGTTCTTCTGATTTACCAACATAAGCAACCTCGGGTGAAGTGTAAATTACTCCAGGTATTACATCGTAATTTACGTGTCCAGATTGGCCTGCCAACAACTCGGCAACTGCTATTCCTTCCTCTTCAGCTTTATGTGCTAACATTGGTCCGTCAATAACATCCCCAATTGCATATATATTTCTTATATCTGTTTGAAAATTTTTATTAACTTTAATACAGCCTTTTCCGTCTTTTTTTACTCCAACTTTATTAAGATTGAGTCCCTCAGTATAAGGTTTTCTTCCAACTGCTATTAAGGTCTTTTCAGCCAAAATAGTTTCTTTACTATTTTTATCGTTACTTTGATGTTCAATTTTTACTTCTGAGCCCAGATCTTCGATTGACATAACTTTCGAATTAAGTTTAAATTTGATACCTTGTTTTACTAATATTTTTTGAAATTCATTAGACACTTCTCGATCCATACCTGGTGTAATGTAAGGAAGGTTTTCAATTACTGTCACTTCAGACCCTAATCTTTTCCAAACGGAACCCATTTCTAGTCCAATATAACCTCCTCCAATTACCACCAAAGATTTTGGCACCGACTTGAGAGAAAGCGCACCTGTAGAAGAAATAATATTTTTTTCATCAAGATTAATACCGGGAAGAGAAACAGCGGTAGAGCCAGTAGCAATAACAATATTTTTCGTGTTGTATGAAGTTTTTTTCCCCTTGTCGTAAACTATTACATTCGATGGTGAAAATATGACTCCCTTACCTCGTAAATAAGTTACCTTATTTTTTTTAAACAAAAACTCAACACCTTTCGTTAATATCTGAACAGACTTATTTTTATTGTTCATCATTTTTTCAATATTTAATCTCACTTCTGATACCTCAATACCCTGATTTGAGAAATCTTTTTTAGCTTTATGGAAATTCTCAGAGAGATTAAGTAAACTTTTTGATGGTATGCAACCTATATTTAAACATGTTCCGCCTAATGTACCTCTGCTTTCAACACAAGCTGCCTTAAGTCCTAGCTGTGCAGCTCTTATTGCGCAGACATACCCGCCTGGTCCTCCGCCAATTACTATTACATCAAAATTGTCACTCATGACTTAAAGATTTAAAAATAGTCGTTTAGGTTGCTCTAACGAGTCCTTTACTATTTTTAAAAACGACACTGCTTCCTTTCCATCTATTATTCTATGATCGTAAGACAAAGCCAAGTACATCATTGGTCTTATCTTGATTTCTCCTTCTTCAACAACAGCTCTTTCAATTATATTATGCATTCCAAGTACTGCAGATTGTGGTGGATTTAAAATAGGTGTAGACAACATGGAGCCATAAATTCCTCCATTGGTTATAGTAAATGTACCCCCTTGTAAGTCGTCAATAGTAATTTTTCCATCTCTTGCCTTTTGACCTAAAATATTAATGTTTTTTTCTATTTCTGCAAATGATAACTCATCTGAATTTTTAACAACAGGAACGACTAAACCTTTATCGGTACCAACAGCTATACTAATATTATAATAATTTTTATAAACAATTTCATCTCCCTGTATTTCAGCATTTATTGCTGGATAGTTCTTTAATCCAATAATACATGCTTTAACAAAAAAAGACATAAAACCGAGTTTTACAGAATATTTTTTTTGAAAATCTTCTTTATAATCTTGTCTCATTTTAATTACTTCATGCATATTTACTTCGTTAAATGTAGTTAGCATTGCGGCGTTTTCTTGTGCCTCTTTTAACCTTTTTGCTATTGTAAGCCTTAGTCTTGTCATTTTAATTCTTTCTTCAGGGCCATGAGCAATTTTTCTTTCAGATGGAGCGGGTTTGACTCCCATTAAACTCATCACATCTTCTTTTAAAACTAAACCATTTTTTCCGCTTCCTTTTATTGATTGAATGTCAATTTTTTTTTCAGAAATCATTTTTCTTGCGGAAGGTGTAATTCTTAAATCATCATTTGTTTTTTCTTTATTTTCAGTATGTGCCGTATCTAAAACAAGAGGTTCTTCCTCTAAAACTAAGGGACTTTCATCAAAAACTTTAGGGCCCGAATCTTCCTCAAGAATAAGTGGACTAGATGATTTTTTTTTATTCATTTTGACTTGTTCAGATTTTTTTACAGTCTCGGGTTCGATTTTTTCTAATTTTGGTGGCGAATATTTTTTTTCATTTGTTTTGCTTTTAGGACTTGCTGTTACTGATTTTGATTGAGAAATTAATCCAAGCAGAGCACCTACATTAACTGTTTCTCCTTCTTTAGCTGAAATATTTTCAAGTATTCCATTTGATGGTGACGGAACTTCAACATTTACCTTATCGGTTTCTAATTCAACTATTGGCTCATCAGAAGAAACTTTATCTCCTTTATTCTTTAACCATTTTGCTACTGTTGCTTCAGTAACTGATTCTCCTAAAGTTGGTACAACTATTTTTTCAGACATTAATTCGGTTTCCCAACCACCTTTTCCAATATTTTTTTTTGTTCTGCAAGGTGTTTATTGTAATTTCCAGTCGCAGTTGTGGATGAGGCATTTCTTCCAACATATTTAACTCTAGTTTTTTTAAATTCTATAATTTCAAGTGTTCTATCGATATAATTTCTTACAGTATTCCATGCGCCCATGTTCTTTGGTTCTTCTTGGCACCAAATAAATTCAGCATTTTCGTATCTTTTTAAAATTTTTGCCAATGTTTTTGCTGGAAAAGGATACAGTTGTTCAATTCTTACAAGCACATATTTATCATTTTTTGATTTTTCTCTAGCTTCTAGTAAATCAAAGTAAATTTTTCCAGAGCAAATCACTACTCGTTCAATTTTTTTATCTGATTTTAATTTAATTGTTTTAGAATCTTTTATGTATGCATGATCTTCAAGAACTCTGTGGAAACTGTTTTTTTTTGAAAAATCTTCAATTGAAGAAACACATCTTTTATTTCTTAGTAAAGACTTTGGTGTCATAACTATTAAAGGCTTTCTAAATTCTCTATGCATTTGCCTTCTAAGAGCATGGAAATAATTTGCTGGTGTAGTACAGTTTACTACTTGTATATTTTCTCCTGCACACATCTGTAAAAATCTTTCAAGTCTAGCAGAAGAATGTTCTGGACCTTGTCCTTCATAACCATGTGGTAACAATAAAACTAAACCACTTGCTCTCCCCCACTTAGACTCACCTGAAGTAATAAACTGATCTATTATTACTTGCGCTCCATTCGCAAAATCTCCAAATTGTGCCTCCCATAATACAAGTGTTTCAGGCTCTGATAATGAGTAACCAAATTCAAAACCTAATACTGCTAATTCAGACAATAAACTGTCAATTATTTCAAATTTTTTCTGTTTTTTTCCTAAATTATTAAGAGGTATATATCTATCGTGATTTTCTTGATTTCTTAAAACTGAATGTCTTTGACTAAAAGTGCCTCGCGCTGAGTCTTGACCAGATAATCTGACAGAAAAACCGTCAATTAACAATGTTCCAAAAGCAAGTGACTCCGCTGTTGACCAATCTATCGGAACACCTTCGGTAAACATTTTTTGTTTTTGCTCCAATATTTTTTTTAAGGTTTTATGTATGACAAAATTTTTTGGTATTTCTGTAATCTTTTTTCCAGTATTAATTATTGTTTTTTTATCTACTCCACTCACTCCTCTTTTATCTTTGCCTAGACCTGGTTTAAATCTTGACCAAACACCATCAAACCATTTGAGTTCTGATTTATAGTTTTTTGAAGAATTAAATTCATTTTCTAGAAATTTTTTAAATTCTTGTTTTTTATTTTCTATTTCGATTTCGTCAGATAATCCTTCGGAAGATATTTTTTTACTATATATACTTAATGTTGTTGGATGAGATCTTATCTTTTTATACATTATAGGTTGAGTGAATGATGGCTCATCGCCCTCATTATGGCCAAATCTTCTATAGCAAACCATGTCTATCACAACATCTCTATTAAACTTTTGTCTATATTCTGTAGCTATTTTTGCACAATGAACAACTGCCTCAGGATCATCGCCATTAACATGAAATATGGGCGCTTGAGATAGCTTCGCAACATCTGAAGGATAAGGAGATGATCTTGCAAACCTTGGCGCAGTGGTAAAACCAATTTGATTGTTTACAATAACATGAATAGTTCCGCCGATGTTATGACCTGGTAAACCTGACATTGCGAAACATTCCGCAACAACTCCTTGGCCAGCAAATGCTGCATCACCATGAATTAAAACTGGTACAACTGATTTTCGGCTTGGGTCATTGTGGAAGAATTGTTTAGCTCTTACTTGGCCTAATACAACAGGATTTACTGCTTCTAAATGAGAAGGATTATCTGTTAAACTAATATGAACAATGTTTCCATCAAACTCTCTGTTTGAAGATGCTCCTAAATGATATTTGACATCTCCTTCAAAATCTTCCTTGGCGGAAATACCTTTTCCAAAAAACTCGCTAAAAATTGCTTTGAAAGGTTTACCCATAACGTTTGCAAGAACGTTGAGTCTACCTCTATGAGGCATGCCTATTTTAATTTCTTTTACTCCTAAATTTCCACCTCTTTTTATAATTTGCTCTAAAGCAGGAATTAGAGACTCACCCCCATCTAGCCCAAATCTTTTTGTACCAACAAATTTTACTTGCAAATACTTTTCGAAACCTTCTGCTTCAATAATCTTATTAAGTATAGCTTTTTTTCCATTATCTGTGAAAGTAATAGTTTTTTCTGGTCCTTCTATTCTATTACGAACCCAAGCTTTTTCATCTGGATCACTCATATGCATGAATTCATAACCAATATTAGAGCAATAAGTATTCTTTAGTATGCTTAAAATTTCATTTAAACTCCCATACTGTAGACCAAGGACTCCATCTAAAAAAATTTTTCTACTATAGTCACTTTTTTTAAATCCGTAGGTCTCTGGTCTCAATTCTGGATGTTCCTCTTTAATTTGTAAATTTAACGGATCTAAATTGGCGATTAAATGTCCTCTTATTCTATACGCTCTAATCAGCATAATTGCTCTAACTGAGTCTGTAGAAGCTTGTTTTGTCGAGGTAAACTCGAAAATTTCTTCCTTAGTTTTAGATTTGTCTTTTAAAGTGAGATCTATTTGTCTAATTTTTTTAGGATTCCAACTAGGTCCTTTTATGTTTTGTAAAATTTTGTTGGAATCATCTTTTAAACCATTAAAAAATTCAATCCAGTCACTTGTTAAAAGCTTGGGATTTTGAAGATATAAAGAATAGTATTCCTCGATATAATCGCTATTAACACCTGTTAAAAATGAGGTCTTTTTATACTTTTGATTATTCTTATCAACTGACATTAATTATTAATAATATCACAAATTCTGTAAAATCAAGCCTTAAGTTTTTCAAAAAGTGTCTTGCCTATATCTGCTGGAGATTTAGAAATAGTAATTCCTGCGGATTTCATTGTTTCAATCTTATCGTTAGCTCCGCCTTTGCCACCTGAAATGATAGCGCCAGCGTGACCCATCCGTCTACCGGGAGGTGCTGTAAGACCTGCTACAAAACCAACAATAGGTTTTTTTATTTTAGACCTTTTAATAAATTCTGCAGCCTCTTCTTCGGCAGTGCCGCCAATTTCCCCTATCATTATAATTGATTGGGTATTTTCATCTTTTAAAAATAATTCTAAGCAGTCAATAAAGTTAGTCCCATTAATCGGATCTCCACCAATTCCAATACATGTGGATTGACCTAAATTATTTGACGAGGTCTGAGCAACTGCTTCGTACGTTAATGTGCCTGATCTAGATACTATGCCTACTGAACCCTTCATATGTATATCGCCTGGCATTATTCCAATTTTACATTGATTTGGTGTTATTATTCCTGGACAATTTGGTCCTATAAGCCTGCTCTTGCTTTTTTTTAATAAATTTTTAACCTTTATCATATCAATGACGGGTATGCCTTCGGTGATACAAACAATTAGCTCAATTTCTGAGTCTATTGCTTCAATAATTGCTGAAGCAGCAAATTTTGGCGGTACATAAATCATCGACGCGTTAGCCTTTGTTTTTTCTTTTGCTTCTTGGACTGAATTAAAAACAGGAAGACCAAGATGAATTTGTCCCCCTTTTTTTGGTGTAACACCGCCTACTAACTGCGTGCCATACTTTAAAGCTTGTTCTGAATGAAAAGTGCCATGAGCGCCGGTAAATCCCTGACAAATGACTATTGTGTTTTTATCTACTAATATAGACATTTATTTTATAGCCTCAACAATTTTTTTGGCTGCATCATTTAGATCACTGGCAGATAAAATTTTTAACTTTGATTCTTCTAAAATTTTCTTTCCTTCTTTAAAATTAGTCCCTGCTAATCTAACTACTAGTGGAACCTCTAAATTTGTTTCTTTTGCTGCCTCAACTACTCCTGCTGCGAGGACATCACATCTCATTATTCCTCCAAAAATATTTATTAAAATACCTTTCACATTTTTATCAGACATTATAAGTTTGAAGGCTGCTGAAACTTTTTCTTTAGATGCTCCACCTCCAACATCTAAAAAATTAGCGGGCTCTTGACCATAAAGTTTAATTATGTCCATTGTTGCCATTGCTAAACCAGCACCATTCACCATACAGCCGATATTTCCGTTAAGTTTTATGTATGCCAAATCATATTTGCTTGCCTCTATTTCTTTTGGATCTTCTTCATTAAGATCTCTTAATTTTAAAATTTCTGGTCTCCTAAATAGTGCATTGTCATCAAAATTCATTTTTGCATCTAAACATTTTATTTGATTTGATTTAGTAACTATCAATGGGTTAATTTCTATTAGACTTGCATCAGTATTAATTAAAGTTTTATAAATTGAGCGAATTAAGTTTTGACTCTCTTTTTTTTGGTTATCATCAAATGCAAATGGCTCTATAATCTTATCAATATCTTTTATATTAATATCGTCTTTGAATTCAATTTTTGTTGTAATGATTTTTTCTGGATTGTCTTTTGCAACTTTTTCTATATCCATCCCACCCTCAGTACTGCTTATAAATGCAATTTTTGAACTTTGTCTGTCAACTAAGCACGACAGGTAAAATTCTTTTGATATTTCAGAAGCTTCCTCAACATAGAGCCTCATTACTTTTTTACCCTCTGGTCCAGTTTGTGGTGTTTTGAGGATTTTACCGAACATTTTTTTTGCTTCAGAAATTAAATCTTTTTTATTAGAGATAAGTTTTACTCCACCAGCTTTGCCTCTCCCTCCAGCATGGATTTGGGCTTTTAAAACATATGACTTATAAGTTAAATCGTTTATCTTATTTTCAATTTCATTTTCATTTAAAATCACAACTCCTTCTGACACGGGTGCATTATATTTTTTTAATAGTTGTTTTGCTTGGTATTCGTGTATGTTCATAGTTAAAATTAATATTATTAGTTGTTTAATATTAAAAAAGTTTTTATAAAAGAAATTAACTATATTGTAAATAATATATGTATAAAAATCTAAACAATTCGATAATAAAGTATTTTCTATTTGTATTTTTTATTTCTTTTGTGGTGGTTGGTTATTTCATTTTTAAGGATTACAGTATCTATATAGATGATCCATTCCACAGAACAGCTGGATACTTTTGGTTAATTTATATTCTTGATAGTTTTTCTCTTAATTTTGAGATCTTACAAAATTTAAAATCTCAAATTAAAGACATGGAATATTATTATGACTTAGTAGATGGTAGACTTTTGTACTACGGGGCAATATTTGACACCTTAATAGCTTTTTTTAATAACAGTTTTGATTATTTAAATCTCGGTAATCCTTTTCATATAAAGCATTTTGCTAATTACATTATATTTATAATTTCTGGAATTTTTTATTATAATATAATTTTAGATAGGTTTAAAAATAAAAATTTAGCTTTATTATCATCTTTTATTTATTTCACTTCCCCAAGAATTTTTGCTGAATCATTTTATAACTCTAAGGATATTTTATTCATGTCCTTAACAGTGATGGTGATTTATTATATGATAAAGTTACTTCAAAATTTCAATTTTAAAAATATATTTTTTCTTTCATTGCTTTTAGCTATCGCTATTCAAGTAAGAATTTTAGGCGTTTATTTGTTAGTTCTTTTTCTATCTTTTTTGTTTTTCTCTTATCTGGAAAAAGATTTTAAAATTGGTGATAATTTATTTAAATTGCTCTCGTTTTTAATAATTTGTCCCTTTCTAACTGTACTCTTTTGGCCATACTTATGGTCAGATCCAGTTTCAAATTTTATTCAAATCTTTATTACATTTTCAAAATACCATTGGGCTGGGGAAGTTCTTTATTTGGGGTCTTATGTAAGTGGACAGTCTTTGCCATGGCATTATATCCCTGTATGGGTATTAATTACTACACCTCCTTTATTTTTAATTTTATTTTTTCACGGATTTTATAAAGTTTTACGAAGATTAGGAGGAAATATTTTAAATATAGAAAACACAAACAAGTTTTGGAATTCTCAAGAAGAAAAAAAAGATTTTTTCTTTTTATTTTTTCTAATAACTCCAGTCTTTATGATCATACTGTTAAATTCAACCCTTTATGGAGGGTGGAGACACTTATATTTTATCTATCCAGGATTAGTTTATTTTATGATCTTTTCTGCTGAGATAATTTTTAAGATTTTTAAGAATAAAATTTATAAAATATTTGTACTTACAATATTTATAATCGCTTTAATAACTAATATTGTAAATTTGATAAAGTTGCATCCGTATCAGAACATTTATTTTAATTTTTTAGTAGAAAAAAAGGCTAATGAATTATTTGAGATTGATTATTGGGGTTTAGGTAATGCAGAAGGTCTAAGACAAATATTATTTGATGCAGATAAAAATAAATTAAATGAAGTTCAAGTTCGAACGGCAAGTTTTACTCCATTAAATTATACAAAATTAATTATGAGTGAAAGCGAGAATGAAAGGTTAATTCTGACTGGTACCAAACATTTAGATCAGGATTACATTTTCACAAATAGAGTTTATGAAAGAAATCCAAAGTTTCTAAAAAAATACAAAATTCCAGATAATTATAAAAAAATATTTGTGTTAAAAAGAGGAAATGTTGTAATAAATGAAATTTATAAAAAAAATTAAATTCTTCGAATATTTATATTTTCATAAATTCTGTCCTCAAAAGTAGATAATGGAAAATGAAAAGTTTTTATTAATTCAAAACCATTTTTAACCAGATAATCATGAATTTTTTTGGGAGAGTAGTTTTTGTAAGTTTTTTGTGAGTGAAACTCTACTAGTAAATATCTGGTTGAAAAAATTTTTTTTGATATTCCTTTAATTACCTCAAATTCATAACCTTCGGTATCAATTTTAATAAAATCTATTATTATTTTTTTTTTTGGGTAATATATTACTTAAAGTATTAGTCTTTATTTTTTCTTTTTTTTTTATCATACCAGAAACTGAGGTATTAAATAAAAAAGCTTTTAATTTAAAATATAAATTCTTATTTATATTTAATTTGAGCGATGAGGTTAAATCATGTTTATTAACATAAAGAGTTTTTTTTGCTTTTTTATCAGATAAAGCAAAACCAAAAACTTTGATATTTTTATTTTTTTTATATTTTTTTTTTAATTTCTCAAAATAAAAATTCTGAGGCTCGAAAAGTAAAATTTTGGCTTTATTATTTATCTTTAAAATCAAATCGGTATACAACCCTAAATGTGTACCCACATCTATGCAAAAATCTAGATCTATTCTTCTTTCTTTGAAAAAATAATAAATTCTCTTTTGGTGTAAATTTTGATCTAAAAAATCAAATAAAATTATTGCTAATTTTTTAATCCATTT
>MDSV01161747.1_pt1 | contig 22825 bp, 22 predicted proteins | sample 810851 | NCBI WGS metagenome assembly MDSV01 (sample SAMN05326640, study PRJNA326480) | marine metagenome | isolation source: seawater | place: Atlantic Ocean: North East | collected 2012 | reverse complement strand
TAATTAAAGAAGACAATATAAGAATATAGTTTAAATTACTTTTAAAAAGTATGAAAAATTTTATTAATAGAAGAATTAAATTAATTATAAAATTTATTTTTTCTTTTTTTTTAAAATTTGACACTTTCGCAAAAATTTTAACTCTAATTAGCTCTCTAGACAAATATGAAAAAAAAGAAATTTTTGGAAAAAAAATTTACTTAATTCAAAAAAATTATATTACCAAGTATAGAAACGACACTATTCTATCAAAAGAACCTGAAACAATAGAATGGATTCAAGAGATGCACAAAGAATCTGTTTTTTGTGATGTTGGTTCAAATATAGGTTTATATTCTATAACTGCAGCTTTACTCAATTCAAAAAAAGTAATAGCTTTTGAACCGTCTTTTTTTAATTTACAACTATTATCAAAAAATATTTTTATTAATAATTTATCAGAAAAAATTTTAATTGTACCAATATCTCTAGATAGTAAGATTGGACACGGACTTTTTAATTTAGGTTCAACTGAAGAGGGAGGCGCTCTTTCAACATTTGAAAATAGTAAAAGTGATAACTCATCAATTTTAAGAGATGATAATTTTACAAATAAAAATTATATATTTAATTACACCACCATTTCTTTCACTTTAGATGAATTTTTTAAACATTTTAAACATTTAAACCCAGATTATTTAAAAATAGATGTTGATGGTATTGAAACTAAAATCCTTAAAGGAGGTACAGAGGTACTTAAAAACGTAAAATCAGTCCTAGTAGAGTCAAACTCTATTGCAGATGAAAAAGAAATTATTAATATTATGAATTTTTTTGATCTAAATTTAATAAAAAAAAATGAAAATAGTTTCAATTTAATTTTTAAGAAAGATTTAGTTTAAAGATCAAATTTTTAAATGAAAAAGAAATTAAATATTTCAGTAGTATGTGCAACTCATTGTGGTAGTAAAAAATTAAAAAATTTAATCAATAGTATTAGTGATAATTACATTTATCCTAGAGAAATTGTTATATGTGGCACAAATAAACTTGATTTAATGTATATTCCTAAAAATAAAATTAAACAATTAAATGTTAAGTTTATATTTTCTGAAAAAAAAAGTCAGGTAATACAAAGAAAAATTGCTATCGAAAATTCAACTTCAGATTATATATTGCAAATTGACGATGATGTAATAATTAAGAAAGATTTCTTTTTACATTTAAGCAAGTATGTAAAAAGCAAAAAAGATTTAAGTAAAAAAATAGTTAGTGCACTTATTATACAAAATAATAAAAGCTTACAAGCTGGGACGTGGAATAATATTTATAAAAAATATTTATTTTTTAGAATTTTGGTCTTAATTTTAAATAAATTTAAAAAAATTAATGAATACTCAATTTTAGCTTCAGGAAGATGTGTACCCTATATCCAGCATTTCGATAAAAAATTAAATAATAACATTGAAAATGTTGAGTGGCTTTGCAGCACTGTACTATACCACAAAAGTTGTTTAAAAAATCTGAAAAGCTTTAGACAACATTCTAATAAGGCTTATTATGAAGATGTATTATTTTCACATCAACTTTATAAAAAAAAATATAAGTTATTAATCGACGTAAACGCTATTGGTATTCATGATAATCAACCTTACACCTCAACTTTAATATATTTTAAAACACTCCCTACACAGTTTGAATTAGTAAAATTTTTTAAAAAAAGTAAGTTATTATTTTTTTCAGATGTTTTTATATTTACTTTTATTCATATTTTGAGAGATATGTTTATTAAATTTAAATACAGATAATTTATGAAATATAAAATTTTAATATCATCTATTAACGGTCCACTTGGTTACGAGTTAGTAAAATCTTTAAAAAAATATTTTTATGTAATTGGCTGTGATAGTCAGCCATATGGACTGGGTTCAAAAATTTGCGATGAATTTTATTTATCACCACATGGAAATACAAAAAAATTTTTGAAATTTTTAAAAAAAATAAGCACAAGTGTAGATCAGTTTTTTTTATTTGCTGATGAAGAAATAATTAATCTTTCAAAAAATAGAGATCAACTGAAAGATGTTTTTTCTAAGACACTTATTTCAAATAAAAGAACAATAGAGTTATGTAATAATAAAATTAAATTAAAAAAATTTTTAAAAAGAGATCTAAATCTACCAAGACAGACTGGAAAAAAAGTTATAATTAAACCAACAATAGGCAGAGGTTCAAAAAATCAAATAACACTATCTAAAAATATAAATAAAATTATTAAATTATTTCATGAAAACAAAAATTTTTTTGTTGAACAGTATATAGAAGGAAAAGAATATACCATAGATTGTGTATATGATTTCAAAAATAAACTTATTTTTGCCTTAGCACGTGAAAGAATTATTAAATCTAATTTAAGTATTGTTGGTAGGATTGTGAACAATGAAAAAATTATAAATTATGTCAAAAAATTATCAAAAAAATTAAACTTTGTTGGAAATATAAATATACAAGTAATTGTTGATGGCAAAGGTAAAATCTTTCTTACTGATATAAATCCCAGAATATCTGGAAGTATTATTTTTTCTATAAAAGCTGGTTTCAATCCATTTATTTATGCTAGAAAAATTTTAAACAAGCAAAAATTAAAATTACCTATAAAAATTAAATATGGCCAAGTATATTATAGATACTGGAAAACTTTCTAGTAAAAAAAAAAAAATTTTTCGGTATTTAATAAATTATGATTTAATTATTTTTGATTTAGATGACACTATTTTTCCATTATTTTATTATGATAGATTTATATTTAAAAAAATATCAAAAAAAATTAGCAAAAAAACTGAATTAAACACATCAACATTGTACGATTTTCTAATATATAATAAGTTTAATAAAAAAAAAAAAATTAAGCTTTTCAATCTTTTTATAAAAAAATTTAAATTAATGAAAATTATTTCAGAAAAAAAATTGGTTAGTTATTATCAGAATTATCCAAAAATAAATAATTTTAATCCGCCTTCACTAATCGATTTGATTAAAAAACTTAAAAAAAAAAGAAAAAAACTTATGTTAATCACTGAAGGTAATAAACAAAGACAAGAAAATAAGATTAAATCTCTTGGTATTGAAAAATTATTTGATTATAAGATAATACTAGATGGTAAACATAACAGAAAGTTTAAACCATCATCAAAAGGTGTTCATAAATATTTAAATACTTTAGAAATGAATAAATCAATTTACTTAGGAGACTCTCTAAAAGATAGAAAGTTATCTAAATCAATTGGGGTTAAATTCTATTATTTTGACATTACAAATTATATTAAAATATCTAAATTATGTTTTTAAAAAACGAAAAAATTTTGATTGTAGCAGCACATCCTGATGATGAGACATTAGGGTGTGGTGGCCTGATTGCAAAATTAAAAAAAAAAAATATTAATGTTTCACTACTTACTTTAGGTGAAGGTGTTTCTGCGCGGCATCAAACTGGAATGGAAGATTCTATAAAAAGTTTAAAAGATAGAAAAAAAAGAGAGCTAAGCTATTTTAAATGTTTAAAATTTTTTAAAATAAAAGATTTCGAGTTACATAACAACCATTGCACTAAATTTGATAAATATCCTATTTCTAATTTTGTAAAAATAATAGAAAAGAAAATAAACAAATTGAAACCTGCAACTATTATTACACACAATCCTTTTGATACCAACATTGACCATACTATTTCTTATGGAGCTGTAAATATTGCTTGTAGACCTTCTGTAAAATCAAGTGTGAAAACTATTATATCTTTTGAAGTTCCTTGCAGTACTCATTTATCTCTTAAAAATAAATTCTCTCCAAACTTGTATGTGGATATCTCCAAAGAAATTAATTCTAAGTTAAAAGCTGCATCTTTTTATAAAAAAGAAATTAGATCTTATCCATTTCCTCGTTCATATGAAGGAATAAAAACGCTTTCTAAAATGAGAGGTATTCAGTCGGGGTGCAGATTTGCAGAGGCTTTTTATGTAGAAAGAAAAATTGTAAAATAATAAAAATGATTTTATTTATAAATAATAAAAAAAATTTTTTAAGTATTTAATATTCAATTAAACCACAAAGTTTTATGTTTGCTATTTTTTTGTTTTCAACTTTAGTCGTTAGTTATCCGATATTTTTTTATGTATCTAAACGTTTAAAAATTAATTTAATTATATTTAATTTATTTTTTTCATTTAAATTTATTTACTTATTACTACATATTTATGGACACTTAAATAATTTTGGAACAGATGCTATGGCTTATTTCCAAAATTATCAAAGATATGATTTCGATAGCTTTCCTATATCTGATAACTTAATATATGGAATTAATTATTTCTTTATAAAATTCTTTTATCTTAACTACCCTAGTTTAAATGTTTTAACTTTTTTTATATCTTTCTTTTCTTTTCTTTTGCTTTTATCATTGGTAAAGGAAAATGATAATTATCAAAAAGTAATACTTTACATTATATTTTTATTACCATCTTTTAATTTTTATACGAGTGGACTTAACAAGGACATGTTAGTTTTTTCTGCATTAAGTTTCTATGTTTTTAGTTTATATTATAAACATAATTATTTGGTTTTTTTATCAATTTTAACTGTTTTTTTGATACGACCATATGTTGCTTTCGCAATATTATTTGCTGTTTTAATTTCTTCAACATTAACTACTATAAACAAAACAATATTAAATTTTAATTCTGGAAATATAAAATATATCTTTAAATTTATTTTCCTTTTTATTTTTGTTTTATTAATGATTTATTTCATTTCAGATTTATATTTGGGTAGTTTTGGTAAGATTTTTTTAAAAGGTGATTTAATGTCAATTATAAATAATTTACAAACCCATTACTCAGATACTAATTTAGGTATTAATCCAGACGAACACCCTTTTAATAGGATATATAATTATCTCTTTTACCCATCATTATGGCATCAACACAGATATGATTTTTTATTTATTACTCTTATATTTGAAAATACTTTTTTGTTAGGTGCACTTTTATTTGGAATTTTTAATTTAAAATTTAAAAAACAAAACTTTTATATTTATTTAGGGTTTTTATCTTTTGTATTTTTGTTAATTATTTTATCAACAGTAACATCTAACTATGGAATTGCCTTTAGACAAAAGTGGATGATAATTCCATTTTTATTAATCATTATTTCAAAAAAGAAAATTAAAAGATTTACTTTAAATTAAATTTAATTTTTTTTCTTAAGTAAAAAATAAGATTTAAAACTATTGTCAAAATAGTAAACTGTATAATCATTGATGAAATTTTTTTCATCTCTTGATTAACATTATAACTAATTTTGAAATCTATAATATTATCTTGGGTTGTAGAAAATAGCATTAACTCATCTGGAAAAGGAAGTTTTGCACCGTTATTTATAACATATTCGTTAAGATTGAATAAATCATTGTATAAATTTTTTTGAATTTCTGACTTTTTTGATAGCACTAGATCAATATGTTTTTTACAATTTGGATGTTTAAAATGAATAGTTTTTGAATTTACTTGAACGTCATTTTTATTTTCAAATAACTGCAAAATCTCTTTTTTATAATTATATTTTAAAAAATCGAAAGTGAGTGACTTATTCAATTTATTATTAAATACTTTGTTATAATTATAAATAACATCTATATAGCTATCACATTTCCCACTTAATTGTTTTTCATCTCTTTCAATTAAATTTATAGCATATACTAAAATTGCAGATACAATTAAACTTATGTAAAAAAATTTTAAATAATTTTTTTGTATTGTAATTTCATAATTCATTATGTCGTTTAAATAATATATATATAAATTTGTCAATGAAATTAAAAAAAAACAAAACTGTAGCAATTATTGGTTTAGGTTATGTTGGCTTGCCTTTAATGAATAAATTTCTAAATTCAAAAAAATATAATGTTATAGGTATTGATAGTGATAAAAATAAAATTGAACTTTTGAGAAAGGGTATATCTTATATATCAAATGTAAATGTTTCAAATTTTAAGAGCAAATTTTTAAATTTATCAAATAGTTATAGCTTACTTAAGAAAGCTAATTTTATAATTTTTACGTTACCAACACCAATAACTAAAAATCGTGATCCAGATATGAGTTATATTTCATCATCTTTAAGGGTTGCAAAGAAATATTTAAGAAAAAATCAATTATTAATTTTAGAAAGTACTGTTTATCCAGGTGCAACTGCAGATTATTTTCTACCAATTTTAAAGGAGGCAAACTTAACTATAGGAAAAAATATATTCTTGGGATTTTCTCCGGAGAGAGAAGATCCAGGAAATAAAAATTATAATATTTCAAATATAACGAAATTAGTATCTGGGTTTTCAAAAAAATGTCTAATTAAGTGTGATGAACTTTATAAATCTATAGGAATAAAAACAAAAAAAGTTTCTTCTATAAAAACAGCAGAGATAACAAAACTTTATGAAAATATTTTTAGATCTGTAAATATTGGATTAGTGAATGAAATGAAATTGATTTCAGATAAAATGAATATTGATATTAATGAAGTTATAGAAGCAGCAAAAACAAAACCTTTTGGTTTTCAAGCTTTTTATCCTGGTCCTGGGCTTGGTGGTCATTGTATTCCTATAGATCCTTACTTGTTAACATGGAAAGCTAAACAGTATGATATGAATACAAAATTTATTGAGTTATCAGCAGATATAAATAATTCAATGCCAAATTTTGTGGTTGAAAAAATTAGTGTATGTCTAAATAAATTAGGAAAAAATTTTTCAAATTCAAAAATATTGATTATTGGAGTTGCATATAAAAAAAATGTAAATGATGTTAGAGAATCTCCATCCTTAAAAATTATTGAAATTCTAAATTCAAAAAAAGCAAAAGTGTCATATCATGATAACTACATTAAAAAAGTAGTTATTAAAATTAGCAAAAAAAATTTTTCATTGAGGAAAAAAAATCAATTAATGAAATCGATACAATTAAATAAAAAAAACTTACAATCTTCAGATTTAGTTTGTATTGTAACAGATCACGATTATATAGATTATGATCTAATTAAAAAGTACTCAAAAATTATAGTTGACTGCAGAGGAAAATATAAAAAAAATAATAGAGTAGTAAAAGCTTAATGAATATTATGGTAACAGGAGCGGCAGGTTTTATCGGTTATCATACCTCTGAAGTTTTGATAAGATCTGGACATAAGGTGCTAGGTATTGATTCTTTAAATAAGTATTATAGCGTCAAATTAAAAAAACAAAGAATCGCAAAATTAAAAAAAGATTGGTCAAAAAAATTTCAGTTTTTTAAAAGTGACCTTAGCGATGAAAAAGTGATATTGAGATTATTAAAGAAAAATAGAATAACAATTATTATACATTTGGCTGCCCAGGCTGGAGTAAGACACTCTCTAAAAAAACCGATGGATTATGTAAAAAATAATATAGTTGCGACCACTAATTTAATGGAGGCTGCTAGAAAATTTAATAAGATAAATCATTTTTTGTTAGCAAGCACCAGCAGTGTTTATGCTTCAAGTGTTAAAATGCCATTTAACGAGAAAGATCCTGCAGATTTTCCACTTCAGTTTTATGCTGCCACTAAAAGGTCTACTGAATTAATGGCACATAGTTATAGTCATCTTTATGGAATTCCATTTACAATTTTAAGATTTTTTACAGTTTATGGGCCTTTTGGAAGACCTGATATGGCATTATTTAAATTTACAAAGAATATTTTGGAAAATAAAAAAATAGATATTTATAATTATGGAAAGCATGTAAGAGATTTTACTTATGTTTCGGATATAGCGATAAGTATAAAAAAATTATTACTTAAAATTCCAAAAAAAAATGATGGCTTCAATATTGATAAAAAATTATCTTTAAATAGTAAAGCAAAAATCAATATATTAAACATTGGAAATGGAGATCCAAGAGAATTAGAGCACTATATTTCAACTATTGAAAAATATACAAACAAAAAAGCTAAAAGAAATTATATTCCATTTCAAATGGGAGATGCTTTAAAAACATCTGCTAATACAAATAAACTAAAACGATTAATTAAATTTTCCCCAAAAATAAAAATTGATGAAGGTATTAAAAAATTTGTTGAATGGTATGTAAGTTTTTCTAAATCTAAATGATTGATGATTTTTATATTGTAGGATCGACTGCACATTCATTAATTAATTTTAGATATAGCTTAATTAAATCAGTTAAAAAGAAATATAATGTAACAGCATTATCTCAAGATTATAATTATTTTACTTTTAAAAAATTAAAGAAAATAAAAGTAAATTTTTTTCACTATGGAATAAAAAAAAATTTTTTTATAAACGAGATATATTCTTTTTTTAAGATTATTAGAACTTTATATAATAAAAAAAAAATTAAAGTTTTGTCTTATACTTTTAGAGGAAATATTTATGTAGGTTTGGCAAGTTTATTAAATACAAAGATAGAACACTATCCAATGATTACAGGTTTAGGAGGAATTTTTTTGTCAAAGAAAGATAGTACTTTGAATTTTCTAATATATTACGTTTTTAAATTTCTTCTAAAAATATCTTTACTAAAATCTAAAGCTATAATTTTTCAAAACAAAGACGATAAAAACTTTTTTAATAAAAATATAATAAAAAAAAAATTTATAATTGTTCCAGGGTCTGGAGTGGATTTTAATTATTATTCACAAAAGGCTTTCCCAAAAAAAATTACTTTTATGATGATTTCAAGGATAATAAAAAATAAGGGTATAGAAAATTTTTTTAATGTTTCCAAAAAATTTTATAAGATTAACAAAAAAATACAGTTTATATTTGTAGGGCAGAGACAAAAAAAATTTTCTTTAAATAAAAACTTAATTAATTTCAAAAATTATAAAAATATTAAAATTTTAAGGTGGAGTAAGGATGCTAAAAGTTTGTATAAAAAGTGTTCTATTTACGTGCTTCCCTCAAAAAGAGAGGGTATGTCTCGAACCATATTAGAAGCGATGTCCTCAGGTAGACCAATCATAACAAGCAATGTACCAGGATGTAAAGATGCTGTAATTAATGGCTTTAATGGATTTCTAGTAAATTATAATGATAATAATTCATTATTTTTAGCAATGAAAAAATTTATCGAAAAGCCTTATTTAATAAAAAAATTTGGATTAAATTCGAGAAAGCGAATAATAAAGAGTTTTGATGTAACTATAGTTAATAAAAAAATTAATAAATTAATAAATTAATAAATTAAAAAAGGGAAAAAATTAAAGTGTGTGGAATAATAGGTATTTGTAGTAGAGCTAAATTAGATCCAAATGATATACAAGTTATAAACAAAATATCTTTAAATTTAAAACATAGAGGCCCAGATCAAAGTTCAGAATGGATTAATGCAAAAAGGAACATTTATTTCTCTCATAGGAGATTATCCATAAATGATTTAACTGAACAAGGAACACAACCAATGATGTCAGAGTCTGGAAGATATGTAATTATTTTCAATGGCGAAATTTATAATTTTTTAGATTTAAAAAAAAATCACATAAATCCAGGATATAATTTTAAAAGTAGCACTGATACAGAAGTTGTATTGGCAGTAATTGAAAGATATGGATTATTAAATTCAGTAAAGAAATTTAATGGCATGTTTGCATTTGCTTTATATGATTTAAAATTAAACAAAATATTTTTAGTTAGAGATATGATGGGTCAAAAACCTCTATATTATCATAAAGATAATGGATTTTTTTTTTTTACTTCTGAATTAAGAGGAATAAATCTTTTAAGTTTTAAAAAAAAGTTGTCATACAAGGCGTTGCAATACTTTTTTCAATTAAGTTATATTCCCGCTCCATATACTATCTATAAAAATATTTATAAATTGAAAAAAGGTTGTATTTTAGAGTTAAATCTCAACAATTTTGATTGTAAAGAAATTAAAATAGAAAGAGAAAAAAATTTTTATGATTTGAAGAATAAAAATTTTGAACAAAAAATAAAAACTTTTGATAATATTTTCGAAAATGTATCTTCTGATCATTTAATTTCAGACGTTAATAATGGAACACTTTTATCTGGTGGTATAGATTCGTCTTTGGTAACTTTTTATGCCAATAGAGTTTCTAAAAATAAAATAAATTCTTATTGTGTAAAATCTATTGATAATTATTTTGATGAGTCTAAATATGCGGAGAAAATTGCAAAAAAGATTGGATCAAATCATAACACTTTAGAATTTTCAAAAAATGATTTTTTTCATGAAGTAACCAAAATTCATAAAGTGTATGATGAGCCTTTTGGTGACTCTTCTCAAATACCAACTTATTTACTTTTTAAATCGGTTAAAAAAAATATTAAGGTAGCACTTTCTGGAGACGGTGGTGATGAAGTATTTTTGGGATATAATAGATATCTATTTTTGAACGAATATTATAGCAAATTAAAGCATTTAAATTTTGGTTTTAGAAAATTTTTATCAAAAATTATTAATATTTTTCCTGAAAGTAATTTTGACAAAATTAATAATATTTTAAATTTAAATTATTTTAATTTAGGAAATAAAATTTCTAAAGTATCAAGTGCTATGACATTTAAAAATTTGGAAGAATTCTATTTTCAAATTGTAAGACAGGATCATAATTTTAATAATATTATTGAAGTAGATCAAAATAAAAAAACTAGTTTTTTGGACAAAATTAATTTCGAAAAAAACTTAAATGAATTACAAAATTTTCAGAGATTTGATTTAGATACTTATCTTTGTGATGATATTTTTGTAAAAGTAGATAGAGCAAGTATGTATAATTCAGTTGAGTCAAGAGCTCCATTTGTTGATGCTAGAGTATTAGATTTTTCAGAGGAACTAGATATTACAGATAAGATTAAAAAAAAAAATGCAAAATACTTTTTAAAAAAAGTATTAGAGGACAAATTGCCTGAGTGTGATTTTAATAGACCTAAAATGGGCTTTGGTAACCCAATAGGAATATTTTTGAACCATGAACTAAATAAATGGTCAGATGATTTGATAAACAAAAATAATGAAGACATTGAGAATATAATCAATCTTGAACAAATTCAAAAAATTTGGAAATTACATCAAAATAAAAAAAAAGATTATTCCTCAATAATATGGAATTTTTTAGTCTTTAAAAACTGGTACTTAGAAAATGATTTTAGTTAATAATTTTTTAAAATTTATTTTAGATTATTTTTTAGCAATTTTTTTTTTGGTAATTTTTTTAATTCCATTCTTATTAGTGAGCATAATGATATTAGTTTTCGATGGGAAACCTATTTTTTTTATTCAAGAAAGAGCTGGTATTAAAGGTAAAATTATAAATGTAATCAAATTTAAAACAATAATTAATGTAAAGAATAAAAAAATAGTTTCTAAACTTGGAAAATTTTTGAGAATAACAAGAATAGATGAAATACCTCAAATAATTAATGTTTTAAAAGGAGAACTCAGTTTTGTCGGTCCAAGACCACTCTATATAAAATATATTAAATTGTATAGCGCCGAACAAAAAAGAAGACTAGAAATGAAACCTGGTATAACAGGATGGGCACAAATAAATGGTGATAATAATATCAGTTGGAAAAAAAAATTTGATTTAGATATCTGGTATATAAATAATTTTAATATTCTTATAGATATTAAAATTATCTTACTTACAATTATTTTTTTTATGAATAGAATTTTATTTTATAATAAAATTAAAAATTTAAAAAAAATTATCGATAAAGAATTTGATGGCAAAAATTAAACAAAATATTTCATTTAATACATGGCCAAAATTTTCTAAAAAGGAAATTTTAGTTACAAAAAAGGTTATGTCTTCAGGGAAAGTTAATTATTGGACAGGTAAATTATGTAATCAATTTGAAAAAAATTTTCAAAAATATTTTAATCTTAATTATGCTATATCCCTTGCAAATGGTTCTGTTGCATTGGATGCAGCAGTGAACATATTAAATTTGAGTGAGAATGATGAAGTTTTGGTAACTCCAAGATCATATATTTCCACAGCATCTTGTTTGCTAAAAACACCAGCAAAAATAAAATTTATTGATGTTGATATTGACTCTCAAAATATTTCTATTGATAAATTAAAGTTAGCAATTAATAAAAATACAAAGCTAATTATTTGTGTTCATTTAGCTGGTTGGCCATGTGATATTAATAAAATAAAAAAAATTATTGGAAAAAAAAATATTTTGATTCTTGAAGATTGCTCCCAGGCACATGGAGCTAAAATTAATAATAAATATGTTGGATCAATGGGAGATATTGCTGTGTGGAGCTTTTGTAATGATAAAATAATAAGCACAATAGGAGAAGGTGGAATGATTTCTTGTAAATCAAAAAAAATTTACAAAAAACTGTGGGCTTATAAAGATTGTGGAAAAAATATTGATAAAATTCTTAATAAAAAAAGCAAAAAAAAAGGTTATTTATTTAAATGGGTACATGATTTCGATGGTACAAATTTGAGAATGACAGAAATTCAAGCTGCAGTGGGCATAGAACAACTTAAAAATTTAAAAAAAATGATTAATAAAAGATTTTATAATATTAAATTCATTTATAAAAATATTAAAAAAAATAATTTAATTTTTAAACCTGAAATACCAAAAAATATTATTCATGCTGGTTATAGGTGCTATTTATTAGCTAAAAGTAAAAGGGTAAGAGATAATTTTATAAACTATTTAAATATGAACGGTATTGATGCTAACCAGGGATCTTGTCCAGAAATTTATAGAGAGAAAAGGTTTTTAAATAAAAATAAATATCCAGTGTTGGAAAATGCAAATAAATTAGGTGATTTGTCAATTTCTTTACCAAGTCATCATTTAATAAGTAAAAAAAAATTGTTTTATTTAGTAAGTAAAATTAATAATTTTCTAAAATAAATTCTAATGATTAATTCATATTCCAAGTATTATTCTATTTTTCTTTTGGTATTATTAGATTTTATATCTGTAATATTTTCTGTTTACTTTTCTGCATCATTTATTGAAATAAATTTTATTCCATATTTAAATCTATTTTTTTATTATTCCTGTCTCTTTTTCGTAATTGTTTTTGTAGTATATTTTTATTTAAGAAATTATACTTATTTAAATCGAACATTTGGAATTGATAATATAAAATCTCTCATTTACGGCTCAATTTTAATATTTCTTGCTCTGTTCACTTTTAAGAATATTTTAGAATTCAACAACATACGACTTTATTTTTGGGATAATTATTTTTTATCAACAAAAAATATTTCAAACCAAGTAATTCTCTTTTGTTTACTATCCATAATAATTAGAATAACAGTAAGCAAAGTTTCAATTAGAATATTAAATATTAAAAAGAATAATAAAGACTTTAGAGAGTATGTGCTTTATGGAGCTGGAAGATCAGGATTTATATTTTTAGACTCCATAGTAAATAACAATTACCCAAATCCAAAATTTATAATCGATGATGATTCTGCCAAAATAGGTCGATATATAAAGGGAATAAAGATCATTTCTTTTGGTGAATTTGAGAAACTAATTTCAAAAAAAAGTTTAAAAATAAAAGAAGTAATTTTTTGCATACCTTCTATTGAAAGTTTTAAATTAGATAAAATTAAAAAAAAAATAATAAATCTTGGAGTTAAATTTGTTAACAATCAAATTGATATAAATTCTGATAATGGAATTACTGAAATTTTAAATGATATATCAAACAAATCTCAAAATATTAATGAAAACATAAATGAGGAAATAAAATCATTTTATGAGAATAAAGTTGTTTTGGTTACTGGTGGAGGAGGAAGTATTGGCAAAGAAATATGTTATAAAATTTGTAAATTTAATATTAAAAAATTAATTATTGTTGACATAGATGAATACAGACTTTCAATAATAAATAGGGAACTTCTTTATAATAATCAAAAAATGAAAAATAAATATTTTAATTATCTTGTAGATATAAATAATTTTAAGAGCATATTTGAGATATATGAAGAACATAAGCCTGATATTGTTTATCATGCTGCAGCTTCTAAACATGTTGACTTGGTTGAAAATAATTGGTTTTACGCTTCTAAAAATAACATTATTTCAACTTTTAATATTTGTGAAAGTTCTCGTTTGAATAACGTCCAAAAAACAATTTTTATTTCAACAGATAAGGCAGTTGATCCAATTAATTTCCTAGGCTTAAGTAAAGCTGTGGGTGAAAAAATAACAAAATTTTATTCAAAATATAATGACAATACAAAATTTTCGGTAGTAAGATTTGGAAACGTAGTTGGTAGTTCAGGTAGTTTATTAGATGCAATAAAACACCAATTAAAAATTTCAGATATAATTAATATAACTGATAAAAAAATGACAAGATATTTTATGACGATATCTGATGCGGCTAATCTGGTTTTAATATCTACTAAAATTTCTAAAAATGGAGACTGTCATGTTTTAAAGATGGGTGAACCTGTAAAAATTATAGATATAATAAGTAGTATTGTAAGCGAAAATAGTTCTCAAATCGATGGAATAAATCGTGATATTAAAATCAATGTTATCGGAATGAGACCCGGAGAAAAATTACATGAAAAATTATATGATAAAGAGAAGATACAACAAACTGAAAATAAATTCATATTGAATGAAAATAAACCTATTAAAAATGTTAATATAGATATGAAAAGTTTCCTAAACCAATTAGATGAGCCAGATCAAGATAAAGAAATGTTCAAAAATAAATTATTAAATTTTATTAATAATTAAAATGAATAGTATTGTTAAATTAGGTTTACCTATTTTCTTCCTTCCTTTAACAGTTATCACTGGTCCTTTAATACCAGATCTAACTGTAACTTTGTCTTCAATTTTTTTTTTAATAGTTTTAGTAGTTAACAAAAATTTTGAATATTTTAAAACAAAATACTTTTTATTTTTTTTTTGTTTTTGGACTTTTATATCATTAAATTCGTTTATATCCCAAAATATAGACTCAATTAAAACATCGATTACTTATTTAAGATTTGGAGTTTTTTTTGTCTTACTAAGTTTTTTGTTTACTATAGATAAAAATTTTTCAAATAATTTTAGAAAAGTAATTTTATTTTGTTTTTTAATTTTATTTTTAGACTCTATAATACAACATTTTTTTGGTTATAATATTTTGGGAATGCCTAAATCTGGTAGAATAAGTAGTTTTTTTGGCGACGAAAAAATTATGGGTAGTTATATCATTAAATTATTACCCATTTATATAGCATTATATTATTTTAATAAAAAATTAATTACTTTAAATTTGCATATAGTTTTAATTATATCCATATGCTCATTATTAGTTTTATTATCTATGGAAAGAAGTGCATTGGGTTTATTAGTTTTATATCTCTTTTTAATTTCATTCATATTTCTAAATAAAATTAAACAATTTTTAATATATTTTTTTTTAATATTTATTTTTTTAATGGTTTTTTTCTCAATTTCAGACCATGCTTATCATAGATTTATTTCACAAGTGGCAAAAGATATTACAGTAAAAAATTTAAGTAATAAAAATGATGAAGTAAATGTAGAGAAAAAAAGAAACTTTTATGCCTTTACACAAGCGCATGATCAATTGATTAACACTAGTTACAAACTATTTCTAGATAAGCCTATAATTGGCCATGGAACAAAAATGTTCAGATATAAGTGTATTGAAAAACAAAAAATAGATAATTTAGATAAAGATTTTTGTAGCACACATCCACATAATTATTATTTTCAAATGTTAGCAGAAAATGGGTTGATTGGTTTTTTGTTCATAATTTTTCTTTTTGTATACTTTTGTTTTTTTTATATTAAAAACTTATATTTTAAGAATAATGACAGGCTATTAAATTTATTTATTGTTCCAAATATTATTAATCTTTGGCCAATAGTGCCCCATGGAAATTTTTTTAATAATTGGATCTCTATAACAATTTTTCTGAGTTTAGGCTTTTATGTGTGCTATATACAATTCAAATTATTTAAAAAATATTGAATTAGCTTAAATTTATGGTTTCAAGACATGTTAATAAATTGTATTAATTATTAGATTATAATTTGCTTATTAAATACACTGACAAAAATTAAAAAAATAACATGAAGCAAAAAGAATTCATCATTGGATATGGAAATGTAAAAAAGGTTAAAATAGGAAAATTTAATCCTTTAGTGTTTATTGGCGGACCCTGCGCAATAGAAAGTCAAAAACACTCTTTATCAATGGCATCAAGAATTAAAAAAATTTGTGATAAATTAAATATAAAATTTATTTTCAAGTCATGTTTTAATAAGGATAGTCGATCTTCACCAGAAAGTTTTAATGGCATAGGTTTAGAACAGGGACTAAGTATATTGCAAACAGTTAGGGAGAAGATCAAAGTTCCTGTTGTTTCTGATTTTTCAGATGTTGCATGGGCAGAACCAACTGGCAAAGTTGTAGACTTATTGCAAATTCCTGCTTATTTGTGCAGACAAACATCAATTTTAAGAGCTGCAGCAGAAACTAAAAAACCATTACTGATCAAAAAGGGTCAATTTATGAGTCCATGGAATATGAAAAATTCAGTAAGAAAGCTCGAATACTACGGCTCAAGCAAAATTGTGTTAGCCGATAGAGGAACTTTTTTTGGATATAACATGCTTGTAAATGATATGAGATGTTTGCCAATCATGAACGAAACTGGTTACCCAGTTTGTTATGATGCAACACATTCAATTCAAATGCCAACCTCTATGGGAAATATATCTGGAGGTCAAAGAGAATTTATACCTCATTTGGTTAGAGCAGCATCTGCTTGTGGAATAAATGCTCTATTTATGGAAGTTCATGACAACCCATCCAAAGCAAAATCTGACCCAAATACTGTCCTTGATATTAAATATCTAGAAAGAGTTTTAGTAATGGCTAAAAAAATGCATCAAGAAAGAATAAAACTAGTTAAAAAATTTAGTGATTTAAATGTCAAGTAATAAAAAATACACAATTAAAAATTTTATAATACCAAAGTCTAAGATTCCGGTTCTTCATGAAAAAAATATTCTTAAAGATGCCTTGGAATCAATGATGAATCATAAGTATGGCATATGTTTTTGTTTGAAAAAAAATGGTAAACTTATAGGAATATTAACTGATGGTGATATAAGACGAAAAATATTGAATGTTCAAAAACCATTTTCTGCACTATTAGGAGATGATTTAGTTTCTCATATTAATAAAAAGCCAAAGAAAATTCTTATCAATAGTAATATTGATAAAGCATTTAGTATGATGAAAAAAAATAGAATATGGGATTTAGCAGTTGTAGATAAAAACAATAATCTTCAAGGCATGCTACATTTACATCCATTAGTAAATTTTTTTTTAAATAAGTAATGGTTAATGAACTTTTTTTTTGGTATTAGAAATTCACTTCTGTCTTGTAATTTAACAGTTCCTAAATTTCAAAATTCAGGAAAAATTTCTGAAGAATGTGAATTATATGAGGCTTTTCCAGAAAATAATTTATGGTCAATTAATAAATTAGAATGTCCTCAAGATGAATTATTTTTTTTTTTAGATAGTAAGTATATAGAAAATGAAAAAATTTATTTTATTGCTGATAAAAATGAATTAAATATTTTAAAAAGTAAAAATCATTATCTACAGGACGTAAATAAATTTACAAATACAAAACCTGTAGAATTTAGATCAAACTTAAAAATTTATATTCCTAACAAAGGTTTTTCCTCATACCAATCTGAATATCCTTTTGATATGACTACCAGAACTGGAAGTATTTTGAGCCCGATTAATATGTTGCTTGCAAAGGGAGCTGACCATAATTTTATTTTTTTTAAAAATATTTTTTTTAAACCAGAGCAAAAACAGTCAAATTTGTACTTTATAAATTTAAAAAAGAAAGAAATTGTTAAAAAATTTGAAATTAAACAGAACTATTTAAATGAAATTAAAGTTGAAGATGATTGTATATTTGAAGATATATATCTCTTTACAGATAATTGCCTAGGAATACCTTTATTTGTATCTGTAAAGAATTCGCATATTTCTCTTGAACATACTCATCCACCTCATCATTACATTTTAAGTGAAGACAGATACAAAACTATAGCAAAGATAAAAAATGAATTTAAACTCGTTATTAATAAATAAATTATTAAGAAATTCATATTCTAAAAAAATAAGAAATTTTCTTGGTATTAAACCTTCCTCAGATATTATCGATTATACTTCAAATAACATGTCAGTCTCAGATGCTTTTTTTTGGAGAACAGATAATCATTTTCATACAATTTTTAAATTAACAAATATTTTAAAATATTTTTACAAAATAAATGATACTAATGTTAAATTAATCTTTTTTAATAAGAATAATGAGTTTTTAAAAGAATTCAATTTATCTCTAAGAAAAAATTCATATGAAATTATTATAAACAAATTATTTTTAAATAATATTGAGGATTATGGTGTATTTTATGTTTTTCATGAAAGTAAAGACAAATTGAATTCAATTATAAGAAACAGTTGTTACACAGGATATTCTTGGAAGGGCAATCTGCCTTCAATGGTTCATGGTAATACAATAACTGCTAAAAAAAAATTTAATAATAGTGATATTGATTATGGCCTAGGTGGATATTCTTATTTTAATAAGAAAATTTATAAAATCCAAAATTACTTAATATCTAAAAAAACAGAAATTATGCTAATCAATCCAACACAAAAAAAAATTTCAATTAATGTAAATGGGAAAAATTTTACTTTAAAAAAAGGATTTTCTAAATTAATTGATATAGAAGATGACAATTTAATTAAAATTAAATCAAACTGTTATTTACTTAGACCTATTATTTTTGAGAATAATAATGATTATTTAAATGTATATCATGGTTAAATTAAAATGAAAAAAAATATACTTGTAGTTACAGGGGGTGCGGGCTTTGTAGGCTCTAACCTTATTGAAAAATTAATTGAGAAAACTAACAAAAAAATTATTTCTATAGATAACTATTCGAGTGGATATAAAAAAAATCATATTAAAAATCCAAGAGTAAAATATATTAATGGTAATACCAACGAAATAAAAATATTGCTTAAAAAATATAAATATAAAATTGAGACCATTTTTCATTTTGGCGAGTTTTCTAGAATATATCAAAGTTTTATCAAATTTTCAGAATGCTTTAATTCAAATTCAATTGGAACAAATGAGGTTTTTAAATTTTGTTTAGATAATAAAATTAAGTTAATTTATTCAGCTACTTCAGCATCACTCGGAAATAAAGGAAATGATAAAAATTTGTCACCATATGCTTTTACCAAATTTAAAAACATGGAATTGCTAGAGAATTTGAAAAAATGGTTTAACTTTAAATATGAAGTAATATTTTTCTATAATGTTTATGGTCCTAGACAAATTAGCAAAGGCGATATGGCAACTGTTATTGGCATCTTTGAGGATTGCTATATTAACAAAATACCTTTGCCTGTAGTAAAGCCAGGTACACAAACTAGAAGGTTTACGCATATAGATGATACAACTGAAATTTGTATAAAAGCCTGGAAGACAAATAAATGTAGATTTTACAGTATCTCTAATAAAAAATCTTATTCAATAAAACAAGTTGCCAAGATGTTTAATGCTAAAATTGATTATCTTCCACAAAGGGAGGGAGAAAGATATGCTTCAGCCCTTACTAGCATGAGTTTGTCAAACAAAGTTTATAAAAACTTTGGAAAATTAAAGTTGACTGATTATATCAAAAAATTCAAACAAAATGTCAATTTTAGAGGATAAAATAATTAAAAGTTAGTTTACAATATTATTAAAATAGGTATAAGTTTCTCGCCGGTGATTATTGCGAAGGTGTTATACCCGATCCCATTTCGAACTCGGAAGTCAAGCCCTTCAGCGCCGATGGTACTTTGTCTTAAGGCATGGAAGAGTAGGACATCGCCGGCTAATATAAAGCATTATGAAAATAAAAAGTTCTTTAAAATCAATTAAAAAAAGAGATTTAAACTCAAAATTAGTAAGAAGAAGAGGCAGAGTTTATATAATTAATAAAACAAATCCAAAATTTAAAGCAAGACAAAAGTAAATTTTATGGATGATAAAAACCATAAAAATACCTGGAATAATTTTACAAAGTTTGTTCTGTGGGGAACTGTCGCTGTAATAACAGTTTTAGTTCTAATGGCTATTTTCTTATTATAAACTCTTGATATGAAAATCGGTTCAGTTTTAGAAAATCAAAAACTTGAAAAAAGAATATCTATAACCCCAGAAATAGCAAAGAAATATATTTCGTTAGGTTTTGAAGTTTCTTTAAGTGAAAATTATGGATCGCATTTGGGTATAGATGACAAGGAATTTAGAGAATTAGGTGTCAAGTTTTCTAAGGACGATAATGATATTTTAGTTAATTCTGATATTATTGTTCAGTTGGGAATTTTATCAGATGATAAAAGTTCTTTATTAAGAGAAAATCAAACATTAATTGGGGTTCTGAATCCTTATGATAATAAAGATAAATTAGAAAATATTGTAAAAAAAAAAATTAATATTTTTTCCTTAGAATTACTTCCAAGAATAACAAGGGCACAATCGATGGATGTATTATCTTCCCAGGCAAATCTTGCAGGATATAAAGCAGTGATAGAGTCGTTTGCAAATTTTGAGAAGGCAATACCAATGATGATGACAGCAGCAGGCACAATTCCTGCGGCAAAAGTTTTAGTAGTTGGTGCAGGTGTTGCTGGGCTTCAAGCAATTGCAACAGCTAAAAGAATGGGTGCAATAGTTTTTGCTACAGATGTTAGAATGGCTTCTAAGGAGCAAGTTGAAAGTTTAGGAGGTAAATTTTTAACAGTTGAGGGATCTGAAAATTTAGAGACTGAAGGTGGTTATGCAAAAGAGACTTCAGATGATTTCAAAAAAAAACAAGAGGATTTGCTAACTGAAAATTTAAAAAAAATTGATATTGTAATATGTACTGCTTTAATACCTGGAAAAAAAGCACCTTTGATAATAAAAGATAGTATGTTGAGCAATATGCAAACAGGATCTGTGATTTATGATTTAGCAGCAATTCAAGGAGGAAATAGTGCATTTGTAGAAGTAGACAAAATTGTAAATAAAAATGGAGTTAAAATAATGGGCGAAAGTAATATATTGAATAAATTGCCAGTTTCAGCTTCTAGTCTCTATGCAAAGAATATGTTCAATTTTGTAGACAACTTATACGACAAAGAAAATAAAAAAATTAATATTAATCTTGAAGATGAAATAATAGAAAAAACTTTAATTAAATAAAATTATGGAAATAGACCCTTTAATATTCAGATTAAGCATTTTTATCTTATCTATTTTTGTTGGTTACTATGTTGTATGGAGTGTCACCCCATCCTTACATACTCCATTAATGTCAGTTACTAATGCTATTTCTTCAGTAATAATAGTTGGTGCAATAATTGCGGGATTATCTGGAAATTCTGAAAGTACATTTAATACATCAAGTTTTTTTGGTTTTTTAGCTATAACTTTAGCAGCTATAAATATTTTTGGTGGATTTCTCGTAACCCAAAGAATGTTGGCAATGTACAAAAAAAAGAAAAAGGAAAATAAAAAATGATATCTGCGAATTTATCAGCAATTTTTTATTTAGTTTCGGGTGTACTATTTATTCTGGCTCTAAGAGGTCTCTCTTCTCCAGAGACATCTAGACAAGGAAATTTATTTGGAATTTTAGGAATGATTATTGCTGTTACAGTCACATTCTTATCAATAGGTAATTTTTCAAGTGGATTTATTTTTGTTTTATTATTTATTCTAGTAGGTGGTTCGATTGGAGCATTTATAGCTTACAAAATACCCATGACAGCGATGCCCGAATTGGTTGCTGGATTCCATAGTCTAGTTGGTCTTGCTGCAGTTTTTGTAGCTATTTCTGCATTCCTAAATCCTGAGGCCTTCAATCTTGGCACTCAAGGAAATATTAAAATTGGTAGTCTGATTGAAATGTCTATCGGGGCCGCAGTTGGAGCCATAACATTTTCAGGCTCCATTATTGCCTTTTTAAAACTCCAAGGAATAATGTCTGGTTCGCCAATAACATTTAAAGGACAACATCCTATTAATGCAATTATTTTAATATCAATTATTGTTTTGATTTATTTATTATGCTCGTCACAATCAGCAAATTTATTTTGGATATTATTAGCTGTATCTTTTCTGATAGGATTTCTTCTAATTATTCCAATTGGCGGAGCAGATATGCCAGTAGTAATTTCTATGCTTAACTCTTACTCAGGTTGGGCAGCTGCAGGAATTGGGTTTACTTTAGAAAATACAGCTTTAATTATTACAGGGGCGCTCGTGGGCTCATCTGGTGCAATTCTTTCCTATATAATGTGCAAAGGTATGAACCGATCATTTTTTAATGTAATTTTAGGTGGATTTGGTGCCACAGAAGACTCTTCTGTTTCATCAAGCAAAGAACAAAAACCCGTTAAGAGTGGTAACGCTGATGATGCAGCTTTTTTAATGAAAAATGCTTCATCAGTTATAATCGTTCCAGGATATGGTATGGCAGTTGCACAAGCTCAACATGCACTTAGAGAAATGGTAGATACATTAAAAAAAAATGATATTAAAGTTTCCTATGCTATTCATCCAGTCGCTGGTAGAATGCCTGGACATATGAATGTATTACTAGCTGAGGCAAATGTACCTTATGATGAAGTATTTGAATTAGAGGAAATTAATAATGATTTTGCAAATGCAGATGT
>MDSV01239809.1_pt1 | contig 22826 bp, 21 predicted proteins | sample 810851 | NCBI WGS metagenome assembly MDSV01 (sample SAMN05326640, study PRJNA326480) | marine metagenome | isolation source: seawater | place: Atlantic Ocean: North East | collected 2012 | reverse complement strand
TAAGCCTTTTAACAGAAAATAATCAAAAAGTATCTTTGCTAAGGGCTTCCTATCCTGATTACTCAATGAGTAAAAAAAAAATATTTTTATCAGAAGGAATAGATGCTGATTTAATTCTCAAAAAAATAGCAAGTAAATATTCTAAAAGAAATCCCATTACCGTAGATGGTGTTAAAATAGCTTTTGAATCCTCTTGGGTACACCTCAGAAAATCCAATACAGAACCAATAATTAGATTATTTAGCGAAGCAAAAAGTCAAAAAGAGGCAAATAAATTAGTCCAAAACCTTTTGAAAGATATAGAAGAAATTGTTTAATAATTTGACAATTTATCTGCGTGCTTAAAACGCTTATGTGTCCACAAATACTGTGTTGGATCACAATAAACGTCTTGTTCTAACCATTCTGTAAACGTATCTGTTATTTGATGTTCTTTGGTTTTTTTTGGATGATCGCTTATCAACTCGAAAGAAGCCTCGTAATAACCTCTTTTAATACGATTAATTTTTGCATAAACAACACCGAAATTTAATTGTTTTGCGGTCATTTCTGCACCCATAAATACCGGAACTTTGACTCCTAAAAAATATCTCCAATAGGATTTTGGCTTGGGTCGAGGAGATTGATCACTTACAAAGCCATAGACGCCCACAGTACCATCATCGTGTAGATTTTTTATCTTTTGAATAGCACCGTAACGGGAAAGCAAGTTTCCTTTATTTTTTTTTCTAATTTTAATTGCAAGCTCATTTAAGTATTTGTTCATTATGGGGGTATAAATACCATAACACGGGGAGACTGTGTGGTAACCTATCGACAACATCCATTCCCAGCTAGCGTAATGACCGCACATGATTATTACACTTCTGTTTTCTTTCTCAAATTGAGTCAAAACATCTAGATTTTTAAATACCATACGCTTTTGCATTTCTTCAGAACTCATCTTAAAGGACTTAAATGCTTCGAGGGTGATGTCACAAAAATGCTTATAAAACCTTTTTTCGATCCATTTAAGTTCCTTCTCACTTTTATCAGGGAAAGCCGTTCTAAGGTTGGATCGAACTATTTTTTTTCTATAGCCAAGTAGATTATATATTAACAAATTTAAAACATCAGAAAAAAAATACAGCATCCTAAAAGGAATGATGGCGATTATAAATATAAAGGGATAGGCGAGAAGGTAAAAGGCTCTTTGCAAGGATTTTTTTTCAAAGATAAGTATATTTGTTAATGAAAGTATCTCTTAATGAACACGCTTCCATCAGTTGTATCCGCTATTATTATTTTTAATATTTTACTCTCCTTTTTAGGGTTTAAAAATCAAGCTTTTTTTAATAAGTATCAATTTAAAATTGCAAAAATAAAAGCTGGAGACAAAATTCGTATGTGGAGTTCAGGATTTCTCCATTTAGACTTCAACCACCTGTTTATCAACATGTTATCTTTTTATTTTTTTGCCGGATATGTTGTCTACAGCTTGGGAGAAATTAAGTTTTTGGTCTTGTATCTTTCTAGTCTATATTTGGGAAATTACCTTTCTTTTCGTTACCATAATCAACAAGATAACTATACTGCAGTTGGTGCAAGCGGAGCTGTTTCTGGAGTCGTTTACAGTTCGATTCTTTTATATCCAGATATGAAAATGATTTTTATTTTTTTTCCAATCCCGCTTCCCAGCTACGTCATGGCTGCCATTTATATGTTCTATACTATCTATGGAATTAGAAAACAAAGTGACAATATTGGACATACTGCACATTTTGGTGGTGCAATTACAGGGATACTTGCAACGATTGTATTTATTCCAAGCGTGATAATTGAATCAGGGTTTACCTTATGTATATTGGGTGTAACTCTAATATTTGCTGCTTTTATGTTTAGGCATAAACATTAATAAACAATTAGTTGTTTAGCAACTCTTCAACCTTTTGTTCAAGAGCTTTTCCCCTCAGGTTTTTGGCTAATATTTTGCCATTCTTGTCCAAGATAAAAGTAGCAGGGATTGATCTTACTTGATAGGCTTTAGCAATGGGTTCATTCCAATATTGAAGATGGGACACATGAGGCCATTGCAAACCATCATCTTCAATGGCCTTAATCCAACTATCTTTACTTTTATCTAAAGATACTCCTACAACATTGAGACCCTTCTTTTTGAGTTTGTTATAAGTTCTCACCAAGTTGGGGTTTTCAACACGACAAGGCCGACACCACGAAGCCCAAAAGTCTAGAATAGTAATCTTTCCAAGGTTTTCTTCTAGCTTTACCAATTGACCTGTTGGCCCAGGCCCCTCAAAATCAGGTGCAATTTGTCCAACATCAGCTGGAGAGTCAGGAGTATTGAGGGTTTTCTCTAAATTTAAACCTGTTTTACTCTTTTTGATTCTTGAAGTTAAATTGTCAAATATAGAATTTACTTCTTCTTTTGACATTTGCTTGGTCATTATAAAACGCTCAAGGATCAAAGCAGACAGGTACGAATCCGGATTCTCTTTAATGAAACTGACCTCATAATCTTTAACTTTGTCTTGGACGTCTTTGTATTGATCTTGAAGGTCTACCAATAAAAGGCTGTCTCTGGCGATATTGGCTTGTTGTAAATCTCTTGCAATACTGTTCATTGAGTTCACGAAAAGCTTAGTTTCGGATTTGTATTTCATAAAAGCGTCATTGGAAACTGTTCCCAATGCCTTGGAACTCATCAAACTGTCTTTGTACAAAGAAATCCTGATTTCACCTGATTCAATAACAAATGGAAAGTTACCACGGATATTTTGAAGCGAGAGAAAGTTAATATCCGGCGACTCAACCTTACCACCGATCTCAAACTTTCCACTTACTACTGCTATGGAGTCAATGACTATAGGTTGTTGATTTGCGTCAGCCATAATCCGGTAAACCATGCCATCTTCAATGTCAACAGAACCATTGATGGTAAAATCGGTATTGTTGCTGGAACAAGCAAGAAAAAATAAAGTCGAAGTAAGGAAAAATATGTTTTTTATCATTTTACTAAATTATAAAAATTAATTTCCTTTTCTACAGTGAAACCTTGATATATTAACTATAATGTTTTATAATTAATATCTTTAATAATATCAATAAAATTGAATTTTAATCAAACAGAAAAAATGCACAAGAAAATTATCAAGGAGCTTACTGAGGTTGTTGGTAAAAGAAATATTGTAACATCATCTTGGAGGAAAAAGGTTTATTCAAAAGGGTGGAGATATGGTTCAGGTGACGCAATCGCAGTAATTAAACCAGAAAATCTGATTGAATTTTGGGAAATTCTTAATTTATGTGTGAGGTCGAATCTAATAATCATAATGCAAGCAGCAAATACTGGACTAACTGGTGGTTCAACTCCCAATGGGAACAACTATGACAGACCTGTTTTGATCATTAACACCATGAGAATTAATCAAATTCAATTGATTAATAGTGGTAAACAAATAATTGGCTTTGCAGGAAGTACTCTAATTGGGTTGGAGGAAAGTCTTTTACCCTATAACAGAGAACCACATTCTGTTATTGGCTCCTCGTGTATTGGTGCATCTATAGTTGGAGGAGTTTGCAATAATTCTGGTGGAGCATTAGTTCAAAGAGGACCAGCATATACGGAGTTGTCTTTATTTGCTAAAATTAGTTCTGACGGGAAACTTTCTTTAGTTAATGAATTAGGGATTGATCTAGGAACTTCACCTATAGAAATCTTAAACAATCTTCAAAACGGGAAATATTCTGATGATCAAATTAAATTTCCAGATAATTTGTGTTCAGATAATGAATATCATGAAAGAGTTAGGGATGTTGATGCTTCTTCACCTGCACGATTCAATTCCGACAATAGACGATTATACGGAGCCTCAGGATGTGCAGGAAAAATAGCAGTATTTGCTGTTAGATTAGATACTTACCCTATTCCCAAAAGAAAAAAAGTTTTTTATTTAGGCTCTAATAATGAAAAATCATTTGGAGAAATTAGAAGACACATTCTTTTAAAGTTCAAAAATCTTCCCATATCTGGCGAATACCTTCATGGTGACTGCTATGATATTACAAAACAATATTGTAAAGATACTTTTTTATTGATTGACAAGATGGGATCTAATTTTATACCCAAATTATTTAAACTCAAGAGAAAGGTTGATCTTATTACAGAAAAGATTTTATTTTTTCCAATTAATTTTTCTGATCGAATCATGCAATTTTTTAGTAAATTCTTACCGAGTCACCTTCCCGTAAGAATGGAAAATTTTAGGAATAAATACGAACACCATTGGATAATTGAGATGGCAGACGAGGGTATTGAGGAGGCTAATAGTTTTTTTAATGAATTTTTTAAAGAAAGAGATGGTGATTTCTTTGAATGCACAATTGAAGAGAGTAAAAAAGCATTACTTCACCGTTTTGTTGCTGGAGGTGCTATTGGGCGTCTTCACGCAGTTAAAAGTAAAGATTTTGGTGAAATGATGTCCATGGATATAGCTTTACCAAGAAATGAAAAAAACTGGTTTGAAAAACTACCTCCTGACATTGATAAACTAATAGAAGTTAAATTATACTATGGCCATTTATTTTGTCATGTATTACATCAAAATTATATACTAAAAAAAGGGGTTGATTCAGAGTTGTTAAAAAGTAAAATTTTAAAATTTTATGATAAAAAAGGTGCAGAATATCCTGCTGAGCACAATGTTGGTCATGAATATAGTGCAAAACCTACTTTGAGAAAGTTTTATGAGAATTTAGATCCTGTAAATGTTTTTAACCCAGGAATTGGAAGAACTAGTAAATTTAAATATTGGAAGTAAGATTCATACTTACTCTACTTTCATAATATAAATTCTTAAATAATTTTCAATATAAAAATATTGAAAATAGTTAGTATTTATATAGTTAAAAGTTGTTATAATAAAGTAAAAAATATTTTATGCAGAGATTTAATAAGTTATTTTCATCTGATTATTTATTGCAGAGTAATCAAATCGATTTCTACCGTTCAAATGGATTCATCAAATTGAAAAATGTTTTTGATGCTCATACTTTAAAGTATTTCGAAAAGTTAATTTCCGATAAAGTAGCAGAAAAATCAAAGGATTCTATCCCTTTATCTCAGAGAGATACATATGGTAAGGCTTTTTTACAAATAATTAACCTGTGGACGGAAAACGAAGAAATAAAAAAATTTGTTTTTTCAAAACGATTGGCCAGGATTGCCACCGAGCTGATGGAGGTCGAAGGAGTAAGGATGTATCACGACCAAGCTCTTTTTAAAGAAGGAAGCGGAGGCTATACCCCATGGCATGCCGATCAATATTATTGGCCTTTGAGCAGTGATAAAGCTATAACAGCTTGGATTCCTTTACAAAAAATAGATCGTAACATGGGTCCATTAGAATTCAGTGCGGGAAGTCAGGTTATTAATGAAGGTAGGTCCTTATCAATCAGCGACGAAAGTGAAAAGCAAATCGAAAAAAGACTAAGGGTCAGCGATTTTAAAAAAACAACAGAACCTTTTGATTTGGGAGAGGTTAGCTTTCACTCCGGCTGGACTTTTCACCGGGCAGGACCAAATACTACAAATCAGACTAGAAAAGTGATGACCGTTATATATATAGACAAAGACATTCGGTTGGAATCCCCTTCTAATGATGGACAGGTCAATGATTGGAAGACATGGTGCCCCGGTGTAAATATAGGTGATGTGATCGACTCATTCCTTAATCCCATTATATTTAAAAAATAACTACACCTTGCTTTACCCTAAATTTCTAAAACTTAAGCATTTTATAGAGAGTAGGATGATGCAATCCAGATCTATACAAAGATTAAGTCAACATGGAGTAGAAGGTAAGCACATTGTCCAAGCTTTTTTAAAAATATTGAAACCCGAAATCAATCCCGAGGAAAATCAACTTTTTGAAACACTTAATCAATTCAGAACAGATTTGTATAACGACAACCGCAGGATCAGTTTTGAGGAAATTGGATCTACCTCAGTAATGACAGTTTCTGAGGTAGCCAAACGTGCTACATCTCCAGAAATTTGGACACGGTTTTTCTATCAGCTCTCCAAGTTAAACAGGATCAATAATATTTTGGAAATCGGAACCAATTTGGGAGTCTCAGGTCAGTACTTTCTCAAAGCATTGGAGGGCAAGAAAAATGCAAAATTCGTCACCCTCGAAGGAGTAAAAGGTTTATGTGATATCGCTGAAAAGCGTTTCTCTGAACTCTCCAATGAACAATATTTTGAAGTGTTACATGGTCTATACGATCAAACACTAATAAATATAGTAAAAAAAGATATTCACTTTGATTTACTTTTTATTGATGGTAATCACCGCTACAATGCGACCCTAAAATATTTTGAATTGCTCAAAAATAAAAATTTAAACAGGGCCTTGGTCATTTTTGACGACATCCACTGGAGCGTTGCGATGAGGAAAGCATGGCAAGAGATAATTATGCAGAAAGGTGTTGTCTTTTCGATCAATTTTTTTAAATTAGGTATGATAGTATTTGATCCAAAAAAATTGAATCATTCAAACGATCATTATCAATTATTTCTATCTCTTTAGCGGTTAGTGGCTTATAGCTCAAGCCTAATCAAAACTTTCCCATTATATTTGCATTTTAAAAACATATGTCAGGAAATACATTCGGAAATTTATTTCAGTTGACCTCTTTCGGAGAGTCCCATGGAACTGCTATTGGGGGGGTAATCGATGGTTGTCCCGCGGGAATTGAGTTAGAGATAGAAGTCATTCAAATGGATCTAAATCGCAGAAAACCAGGACAGTCGGCTATCGTAACCCAAAGAAAGGAACCCGACGAAGTTGAATTTTTTTCCGGAATTTTTGAAGGTAAAACCACCGGTGCACCCATTGGTTTTGCCATTTTTAATACAAATCAAAAATCTAAAGACTACGACCACATCAAAGACCAATACCGCCCTTCCCATGCCGATAAGGTTTATGACGACAAATATGGCATAAGAGACTATCGAGGTGGGGGAAGAAGTTCGGCCCGAGAAACGGCCAGTAGGGTAGTAGCAGGGGCCATTGCCAAGCAGTTTCTTACTGGAATCAAATTCACCGCCTACGTGTCTGCCGTAGGGGAAATCAAAATGGATAAATCTTACCAAGAAGTAGATTTTAAAACCATAGAACAAAACCCTGTTCGTTGTCCAGATCCTCAAAAAGCATTTGAGATGGAAGAATATATCAAGCAAATCCGAAAAGAAGGGGATACTGTCGGAGGAGTCATCAGTTGTGTGATTCAAAACGTTCCTGCAGGCTTGGGAGAGCCGGTGTTCAATAAACTACATGCAGAATTGGCAAAAGCCATGCTTTCCATCAATGCCGTAAAAGGTTTTGAATATGGAAGTGGTTTTGCAGGTACCAAGTACAAAGGGAGCAATCATAATGATCTATACAACGCTGATGGCACTACACAAACCAACCAATCGGGTGGGATACAAGGGGGTATCTCCAACGGAATGGATATCTATTTTAATGTTGCTTTCAAACCTGTAGCTACCATAATGCAATCACAGCAAACGATCAATAACAAAGGAGAAACGACAGAAATACAGGGCAAGGGAAGGCACGATCCATGTGTTGTACCCAGAGCTGTTCCTATTGTAGAAGCCATGGCCGCTTTAGTTTTAGCAGATTTAACTTTACTCAACAGGGCCGTCAAAAAATAATATGAAAAAGATACCATTACACTGGAGCATTATGCTGGGCATGATCCTAGGTGTTTTGGTGGGTGTTATTTTTACCACATTTGAGGCAGGCCCCAAACTCATATCCCATTGGGTCAAACCTTTTGGAACCATTTTTATCAATGCCCTCAAACTTATCGCAATGCCTCTGATACTGGGTTCTTTGATCAAAGGGGTTTCTGATCTTAAAGACATCTCTCGGCTATCCCAAATGGGCGGACGTACCATTGGGATTTACATAATGACTACAATTGTGGCTGTGATGATCGGTTTGATCATGGTCAATACCTTAAAGCCGGGGACCAGTATTAGTGAGCAAACCCGTCAAGAACTGATTACAGCCTACCAATCGGATACCGCCGAAAAACAAGCCGTTGCTCAAAAACAAAAGGAAGCAGGCCCACTACATGCATTGGTTGATTTGGTTCCAGATAATATTTTTAAGGCCACAACAGAAAATGGCAATATGCTGCAAGTCATTTTTTTTGCCATGTTTTTTGGAATTGGATTGATTCTTATACCCCCTGAAAAATCAAAACCCGTAAAAGACTTTTTTGATGCTTTTAATGAGATCATTCTCAAATTGATCGATTTGATCATGTTGGTGGCTCCCTACGGAGTTTTTGCCTTATTGGCATCACTGGTGGTCGAATCCCCCAGTTTGGATTTGTTCCGAGCCTTGGGCATGTACACCCTCACTTTGCTGATTGGTTTGTTTTTTATGGTACTGTTTTATCTTTTTTTGGTTCGGATGTTTGTGAAATTTAAGCCAAAAAAAATCATTGAGGGAATTGCCCCTGCACAACTGCTTGCCTTTTCCACCAGTTCCAGTGCTGCAACGCTTCCAGTAACCATGGAGCGGGTAGAGAAAAATTTGGGAGTGGATGAAGAAGTCGCCAGTTTTGTATTGCCCATCGGTGCTACCATAAATATGGATGGCACTAGCCTTTACCAAGCGGTGGCAGCGGTATTTATCGCTCAAGCTTTTGGAATGGATCTGAGCTTAGGGACCCAATTGGGAATCATCATGACCGCCACTTTGGCCTCCATAGGAGCAGCAGCTGTACCGGGGGCAGGAATGGTGATGCTGGTCATTGTCTTGGGCCAAGCCGAAATTCCAGAAGCTGGATTGGCACTGATCTTTGCCATCGACCGACCTTTGGACATGTGCCGAACCGTTGTAAATATTACTGGAGATGCCTCTGTTTCGATGATTGTGGCCAAATCTTTGGGCAAACTGCATATACCCACCAAAAAAAAGACATGGAAAGATCACCCTCCCAAGAAGTAAAAATCAATAAATAAACCTCTGTTTTTATTCTGCCTCTTTTAAAAGAAAATGCTCATAAGCTTTACAAAAAGCAAATATATTTTTGGGAATGCCATAATAAATCCAGTTGGTAAAGCGGGGAGGTCCTAATATTTGAAACAGCAAGCCCAGACAAACAGGCATGCCTAAAGATTTCTGAATACCTTATGTCGGTAGTGATACTGACAACTTTTAACCAAAATAATTCTTTCGGGGGGCTCCCTCCCCATGTGTCGTTTATTAAAAAAAATGGCACTTTCTCCAGTCAGTGGAGTAAAACGAAAAACATTTTTTGTGTCTTATTTAAGCAATATTTGAATCCAAAAAGTATATTAGTAATCAAAAAGAGAAGGGGGAGGTCAATGGACGATTTCCAATTGATCTAAACTTACCTGAGTGGTAAATAAACCATAGTTGACAATGGCTTTTTGTTTTTCTATGGAATCGATACTGCCTACGGATTTCCCATCCAGCATTCTGACTTTATCCCCCACTTTAAGATTAACCAAGGGTTTGGGCTTAGGTTGAGGTGCTGCAGCTTTCTTTTTCTTTTTTTCCTTGCGAATACTGACCAGCTTTTGAGTAACTTCTTTGGTAACTTCCTTTTTTACCTCACGATCTTTTTTTTCTAGGGCAGCGGTTTTTCGTTTTCGCTTTGCATTTTCTGACTCAACCAAACGTAATAATTCAGCAATCAAAGGTCTTTTTTTGTTGTTTTGGAAAAACCGCTCGGCAAGGTCGTTGAGTTTGTTCCCCAAAACAATCATCTTTTTGTTATGATCAAACAACTCTTGATAGTTGACAAGTTTGGATTTTAATCTTTCGTTGAGTTTTTCCAACCGCTCAGACTCATTTTCAAACTTATTTTCTTTTTCCTTAAGTAATTTTCCAGTTTTTGCAATCTGGTGGCGTTCTTTTTGCATTTTGGCAATGGTAGCATCGAAGCGAACTTTTCCTCTTTCAATTTTCTTTTTGGCGCGGTTGATAAGGCTGAAGGGAATGCCGTTTTTTTGGGCTACCTCAAAGGTAAATGAGCTACCGGCCTCGCCCAAGATAAGCTTAAAAATAGGCTCAAGGGTCTTGTCATTAAATTGCATATTGGCATTCACCATAGCGGATTGCTCATTCGCCAAAAGCTTCAAGTTAGCATAGTGGGTGGTAATCAAACCAAAAGATTTACGTTCGTAGAAATCCTCTAAGATCACTTCGGCCAATGCACCTCCCAATTCGGGATCAGAACCCGTCCCAAATTCATCGATTAAAAAGAGGGTTTTATCATCGCATTTCTTGAGAAAATCCTTCATGTTTTTTAGTCGATAGGAATAAGTACTCAGATAGTTTTCAATGGATTGATTGTCGCCTATGTCTGTGAGAATAGTGTCGAACCAGCATACTCTGCTTTTCTCGTGTACAGAAATCAGTATACCACTTTGCAACATCAATTGGAGCAGACCTACGGTTTTCAATGTGATGCTTTTTCCTCCAGCATTAGGTCCCGATATAACAACGATCCTGCTTTTAGGATGCAAACGAATGTCTTGAGGAAATGTTTTTTTGTTTTCCAGCTGATGGGTTCTTAAGAGTAAGGGGTGGTAGGCATTTTTGAGTTCCAATTCTTGTTGGTCTGAAAAAATTGGAAGCAAGGCATTAATGGTCTGCCCATATCGAGCTCGGGCAAAGAGTGTGTCAATATGGATCAGATAGCTTTGAAAAAGCTTGATCAAATCCAACAGCGGACGCAAATAATCCGTGAGTTGACTCAGTATTATTTTGATTTCTTCAGATTCCTCAAAAACAAGGTTTTGAAGTTCTCGCGAAAAATTTAATGTGACTTCGGGTTCTATAAAAACAATACTTCCGGTTTTGGAACTCCCCATAATACCTCCTTTGACCTTTCGGCGGTACATGGCCTTGACGGCCAACACCCTTTTATTTTCGACTACCGATTCCCGGATATCGTCCAAATAATCAAGTTTTTGGTAATGAGACAAGGCATTGTTAAAACTTTGAGCGATTTTACCTTTAAGGGCTTGAATTTGTTTTCTTAGGCTGAAGAGATTATCGGAGGCGTTATCACGGATTTCGCCAAATCGATCGATGACACTGTCGATTTCTTTTTTTATTTCTTTATTGACTTTCATCTCACTTCCGAAATGATTTAGAGAAGGGTAGTAGGTCTTGAATTTTTTAAAAAACAACAATAGGGTATTTACTGTTTGGGAAGCCGCAGCAATATTTCTAAAAGCGGTTACCTCCAGTACACTATTTTCGATCTTCAATAATTGAAATGCCGGGGAGAGATCTTCAAATCCATGATTCGGTATTCTATTGTCATTGTCAAAAGAAGCCAAATATTCAGAAACAGCATGGAGTTCTTTGAGTAGACCTTTTGGTTCGGGCATTGGCACCAAACCAATACAAGAAGCCTTACCCATAGGGGTAATAGCAAAATCAGCGATTTGTTCGGTGACCCTATAAAATTCGAGATCCTCAAGAGTTTTTTTTGGGATATACCCCATCTATTTTTTTAAATTAGCAATACAAAATTAAGAAATCATGTCAGTAAGTATACATCCACATTGGGAAAATATATTGCAGCATACTTTCGAATCTCCATATTTTAAAGCACTTATTGATTTTGTAAAATCAGCCTATGTTTCCTCCAGATGTTTTCCTCCCGGAAAAATGATTTTTACTGCTTTTAACCTTTGTCCACCCGAAAAAACAAAAGTGGTGATTTTAGGTCAGGATCCCTACCACGCTCCTGGTCAAGCCCAAGGATTGTGCTTTTCAGTTCCCAATGGAATTACTCACCCGCCTTCATTGATCAATATTTTTAAGGAAATGGAAAAGGATCTAGGGACTCCTTACCCTAAAAATGGAGACCTTTCACCATGGTCCAAGCAGGGGGTTTTGTTGCTAAATGCCACATTGACAGTAGAAGCCCACAACGCAGGAAGCCATCAGGGAAAGGGTTGGGAGATATTTACCGATCAAGTCATTCAAATACTCTCTAATAAATACGAGAACATAGTATTTTTGTTGTGGGGAGCCTATGCTAAGCAAAAAATAAAATTGATCGATAAGAAAAAGCACTGTGTTTTAAATTCTGGACATCCCTCACCCTTAAGTGCCAATAGGGGGTATTGGTTTGGGAATGGTCATTTTTCTAAAACCAATAATTATTTGACAGAAAAAGGAAAAGAACCCATTGATTGGACTTTATAGGTCAACCTCCAATGCGTTTTACATTGTGTCCCATTTGCTCCAGCTTTTCGATAATTTGATCTCTGTAATTGCCCTGAATAAGAATCTCACCGTTCTTTACAGTTCCTCCTGTATTTACAGTTTGTTTTAGGATTTTCGCCAAGGATTTCAGGGATTTATTGTCTCCTTCAAAACCTTTGATAAGGGTTACTACTTTTCCAGCCCTACCTTTTTTGCTGAAATGAGCTTCCAAATGCTGTGAAATAAATTCGGTATCAGAGACCACAGTTTCCTCAAGATCAGGAGCCAAACCCTCGAATTTTAATTTGGCCAAATCTGAAAGGCTATTCAATTTTTTAATCATAGTACTATTCATCAAATTTTTTAAACAATGATAATAAAATGTTTTCTATAGCTTATATAAATTGGAAAGCTATGGGAGGGATTCAAATTAATCTATTTGACATAATATTAATTATAAAAAAAGAACTTAATTAATCCAAAAGACTTTCTCCATTAAGATCAGTGGTCAAAACACTGGTCATATAGTCAAAAAATGGACGAATATTTATAAAATACTTGTCTACAACGCTTAGAAAGTTGGAAGCAAGAACTTCTTTGTTAGAAAAGTATTTTAAAAATACATACTGTTTCTTTCTTATCAAATTTATATTTGGATGTTCTTTAGAAAACCCTTTTGGAGCAGTTTTGACTTCATCCCCAGATAGTTTACACCAATATTTTTTAAAATTGGGGTTAGATATGAGGGCTTCTAATTCAGCTGCATCGAATTCCAGTTCCTTTCGGATGCGAAACAAATCTTTTGGATTGGGTGCCCAAAATCCAACGCCTAAAAAACTATTTTCGGGTTCCAAATGAAGGTAATATCCGCCCCTTAAATAGGGTTTTTCTCTGTGAAATGCAATCCCAAAATGGTTTTTATAAGGCGTTTTATTTTTCGAAAAACGAATATCTCTGTATATTCGGAAAATTTTTGATTTTTCGATTTTGTCATGATTTTGAAGATTTTGTTCAATTTTTTTCACAAATGACTTTACCTCGCCTTCTAATTTTTTGAATTCGGCTTTATTGGATTGAAACCACTCTCTATTATTGTTTCGCTTGAGTTTAGAAAAAAACAAAAAAAGGTCTGGATTTATCATTTCCATACTATCTATTTTATTCTTCAATCCAAAAATTAATTTTTTTCTCTAATATACTTAAAGGTAAAGCACCACCCTCTAAGACCTTTCTGTGAAAGGTTTTGATATCAAAACGATCCCCCATTTGTTCTTTAGCTAAGTCACGATACCTAAAAAATTTATTATTTCATTACTCAACATCTCTACAATTTCCATAATTACCGATTTGTTTAGATTTACATTTAATTAATCTATAAATCTTTTTATTTTGTATCCATAATATCCATAGTAAAGAACATAAATATAGCAAAATAATGGAACCACAAAAGACATATGAATGCCCAAAAAGTCAGCCATCAATCCCTGAAGAAGCGGAACGACTGCAGCTCCAAGTATGCCCATTATCAATACAGACGATCCCTGACTTGTATATTTTCCCAACCCATCAATCGCTAAAGTGAAAATATTGGACCACATGATCGAATTGAATAAACCGACACTTAAGATTGCCCACATTGCCACCTCTCCCTGAGCAAAGAGTGCAATTAGAATTAAGAAAATAACTATAGCAGCAAACAACCCCAACGTTCTGTTGGGCTTGTACCCTCCAGCGATGAACGATACCAAATTAAACAAGACCAGTCCAAGCCATATTAATGATGTTCTTTCTCTAATCAAAAAGTAAATGGTAACAAATGACAAAACAACCACCGCTCCAAAAGCAGCGCTCCGTATGGCATTACTTTTCATATTTGATAGCGCTATCGCTCCAAAAAAACGACCAACCATCAATCCTCCCCAATAAAATGCCAGAAACACACTTGCCTCTTTTTCACTAAGCCCTGCAATATTATCCAGATTGAGAAAACGAATCAATGTACTGCCAATCGTCACTTCGCCTCCTACATACATAAAAATACAGACAGCGCCTAGAACAAGATGACGGTACTTAATAGCACCCAATCCTTTTACCACACTGGTGTTTTCTGTTAACTTTGGTAGGTTGGCAAAAACGAAAAAAATCGCCAATATTCCAAGTATTACGGCCAGCGTCAAGTAAGGCACTTGTATTGATTTGACATCTACATGTAACATATCACTGACTGGAGAAAAAATAAAATAAGCACCAATCAAAGGCCCAACAGTTGTACCGAAAGAATTTACCGCTTGCGTCAGGTTCAACCGCCCAGCTGCATTTTTGGGTTTTCCTAAAAGTGCAACATAAGGGTTGGCGGCTATTTGCAGTAATGTCATACCAGAAGCTAGAATGAATAATGCCGAAAGAAATAAAGAATAAAGTTTTAATTCGGCAGCCGGGTAAAATAAGAGACAGCCAAAAGTCATAATCAACAGGCCTAAAATTATACCTTTTTTATAACCTATTTTTGAAATCAGATCGCCATGACGGATGGAAGAGAAGAAATATATAGCAGAAATAATAAAGTATGCACCAAAAAAGCAGAATTGTATAAGCATTGCCTGTAAGTGTGACAACTGAAACACATTTTGAAAATGCGGAATCAAAATATCATTCATACTGGTAATAAACCCCCACATAAAAAACAGCAAGGTCAAAAACGCCAATGGAATTAAATAACTTCGTTGCCGCTCACCTCTAAAATCATTCAAAAGTTTCGCTTCACTCATATTTCCTCTTAAATTATAATCATATTTTTTTTGTTTTCTAGATAATAAATGAATTAAACCGTCATCATCTCCTCCACAACATATTATCTCTAATAGGTTTGCCTGTCTTTCCTTGAACACTCATGCCAATTTCAAGCGAATTCCCTTCGTAATCTTCTATGTAACTGACTTCTAATTGGTGTACCCCTTTTTCCAGTGCAATTATGTCACTAGCCTTTATGGCAGCATGTCCACCATCATTATCCACTACTTTTTGTCCGTCTATCCACAATACAGAACCATCATCTGATATGGTATAGAATTCATAAAATCCATCTTCTGGGATTTCAATATAGGCGTTATACTTAAAGCCAAAATAATCCTCTTGCTGAGCGTCACTTATGGAAAAATTTTGCAGGTAACCTTCTTTGATAGACTCCTGTCCCTCCAAATCGGCCACTTTCGAAAACTGTCCTTCGAAATATTGATAATGGACTCCATTTTTATTCAACTGATAGTTCAATGCAGGAAGGAAGGAAGTTTGATTGATCTCTATAGAATGAATTTTACTAGGTGTATAACCTTCTTTGAAGGCTTTCATTTTTAGCCTAGTAGAGTTTGTCAGTATAAATGGGTGTTTATATTTAATTGATGTCTCAGTGGGTTGCGATCCATCCAATGTATAATAAATAGTTGCACCTTTAGTGGCCACACCCATCTCTATTTCACAATTTTCTATGAACTGATTGAAACTATTGGTAATATATGGAACCGATACCAAAGAACCGGATGAAAGAGAGTATGGAAGAACAGAATCGTTTTGAACTTCATTCGATTGCATGTCCGTTAATTCAAAAAATAAAGTTCCTCCAGCAGTAAGTTGTTGATGTGTGATAAAAGGGGTATTTAGTTCCACACCATTCATCGACACCATTTTAATATAGGGTGCTTTACTTGGGCTCTTATTGGTTTTAATAATCAGTTTTTTACCATTTCCCAACTGCACAATGATTTCTTCGAATCGAGGCGTAGTGAGAATATATTGGTTACTTCCTGGGCATACAGGATAAAAACCCAGACTGCTCATAATATGCCAGGCCGACATCTGGCCACAGTCTTCATTTCCACTTATTCCTTCCGGACTATTGGTATACATTTCATCTTGCAATTTGTTCACCCAATATTGGGTTTTATGCGGCTGGCCAATGTAAGAATACAGATAGGCCATGTGATGACTTGGTTCATTTCCATGGGCATACTGCCCCATCAATCCGGTGATGTCAGACGCGTGTTGATCCACCTTTGATTGGGCTATAAACAAGGAATCTAAAGCATCGACAAAAGGTTCCTTTCCCCCAAACAAATTGACCAAACCTTGGATATCATGTGGAACAAAAAAACGATATTGCCAGGAAGTCGCTTCAGTCAAATCCCGGGATACTTCAAACGGGTTGAAGGGACTCGTCCAGCTTCCGTCCGCTCTTTTTCCCCGAAAAAAAAGAGTATTCCCGTCAAAAACATGCTGATAATTATAGGCCCTTTTTTCGTATTCTCTAGCTACTTTTTCATTTCCCAGTGAATTGGCCATTAAAGAAATACACCAATCATCATAAGCCGATTCAAGTAGGACCGATACAGATTCAGATTTATTGTTGGCTGGGATAAAACCAAATTTTCGGTAAAGGTCATTTCCTTTTCTGGATTTATTTGAACTGGCAATCATAGCTTCTAGTGCCAACTCCCCATCAAATCCACGAATCCCTTTCATCCAAGCATCGGCTATCACGGAAACCGAATGGTAGCCAATCATAGAGCCCGTTTCGTTTCCCCATAGAGGCCAAATGGATAATTCTCCTGTTTGCTTATAATGGGCCAACATTGAATTGATAATTTCAACCACAAATTTGTCATCCAGTAGTGTCATCATTGGATTCCAAGTCCTGAATGTATCCCAAAGAGAAAGTGAGGTATAATGATTTTGACTTGGATCATTATAGATTTTTCCATCAACCCCCCTATAATCACCACCTATATCGCTTAAAGTATATGGGGCTATGGAACTGTGGTATAAAGCCGAATAGAAAATTGCCTTGGCATCTTCATTATCACTATTTATGGAAATCACTCCTAGTTGGTCATCCCATTTTTTTTCGGCCTTTTTCTTGTACGCATCAAAATCAAAAACTGGAGCTTCTGATTCCAGATTTTGTCTGGCCCCATCAATGCTAACCGCTGAAATGCCAACATTTATTTCTATTTGCTGGTTTATCAAATCATTCCACGAAAGCTCAACTCTTATATCATCAGATGAATAAGGCAATACTGGATCCATAGATTTTCCATTTGACAACACATTAATACTTTCCCAAGGCTGTGAAAAACGAGCAACAAAAAAAAAGCGTTGATTTTCGACCCACCCCTTAGAAAAGCGGTAACCACTTATTTCATTTTCGGTAATAGATTGTATTTGCAATTCTGCCGTTTCATTGTATAATTCATGTGATAAATCCAATATAATATGTGACCGAGCTCCATCTGGGAATGAATATCGATGAATACCAGTACGGCGTGTTGCCGACAACTCACAAGTAATTGATTCCTTATCGAGCAAGACCTTGTAGTATCCAGGTGTGGCTACCTCATTTGAATGTTTGAAAGAGGTGGTTGTGATTTTTCCATCATCAATTATTGATGACAATAATCGCAAAGTCGGCCGAATCAAAAGATCCCCTAAATCTATAGAGCCAGTCCCAGACAAGTGAGTGTGGGAAAATCCGAGAATACCGGAATCGCTATAATGATATCCAGAACATGCGTCCCAGTTACCTACTCTGGTATCGGGGCTTAGTTGTACCATACCAGAGGGGGATGTTGCCCCTGGGAACGTATGGCCATGTGCACCTGTTCCTATAAAAGGGTTAACATAAGTAGTTTTTTTAGTTTGTTCAGAACAAGCTAAAAAGAGCAAAGTCAGCGATAATAAAAAAATGACCTTTAATTTCATAAAACTTATTTAGTTCGTTAAATCTAATTATATCCTCATAAAATTGGAGTTTTATAAATTACTATTCAATAAACTGAACAACCCCGTCATTTTTACCAAATATAATACGCTTCTTTTTTTCAAATGCTGTATTTATAATCCCTGAATATTTCACATACCCTTTTACAAATAGTCTACTTTCATTTGGGAGTCGTGAAGTAAATCTACCTTTGCCATTGCCTTCCAGAAATATTCCACAGCCTGCATCATTCCTTTTTGTCTCTTAGTCAGCCTGACATAAATTAAAGATTAATGACTAATTTGGGTAAAGCTAGCCCTTTCGCTTTTCTAACACGTCTCCTATATCTTTTAAGCTTTTGCTCTTGGATTTAAGTAATATCAAGTAGTGAAAAAATAAATCTGCAGCTTCTTCCATAAATAGGTCCTCTCGGTCTGCAACGGCCTCTATGACTGTCTCTACAGCCTCCTCACCTACTTTCTGAGCAATCTTATCCACACCTTTATCAAACAAACTACTTACATAGCTGTCTTTCTCAGGATCAGACTTCCTTTTTTCAATCACATTTTCCAATTCACCAATGAAAGAAAATTCTGAGGTGTTTTCTTCTTCCCAACAAGTGTCGGCTCCCGTATGACAAGTCGGGCCTGTTGGATCAGCAAAGACCAATAAAGCATCAAGATCACAATCGACTTTAAACGAATTAAAGGTTAGAAAATTTCCACTTTCCTCTCCTTTGGTCCAAAGGCGTTGCTTACTCCTGCTGTAGAAAGTGACTTTACCCGTGGATTGAGTAATCTTCAAGGCCTCTTCATTCATATAACCCAGCATTAATACTTTGTGGGTTTGAACATCTTGAATAATGGCGGGTAATAGGCCATTGGAATCTTTATTAAAGTCAGCTTTTTTCATGTTTTAATTTATATTTTTTCAGGATCATATATAACCTCTGATCATAAAAATAATCATATCGGTTTCATTTGATGATTCTTGTAGCGATATTTTGATTTTTTAAAGTCTGTTTGAGTGCAGGAATGGCGATTTCTCCAAAGTGAAAAACACTGGCTGCCAAAGCAGCATCGGCTTTTCCCATTTTAAAAGTATCCACAAAATGTGAGGTATTTCCAGCTCCTCCCGAAGCTATGATAGGAATGTTGACGGTTTGTGTCAATTCTAAAAGAGCTTCATTGGCAAATCCATTTTTTGTCCCATCGTGATCCATAGAGGTAAAGAGGATTTCTCCAGCTCCTCGTATTTCGGCTTCTCTGGCCCACACATATAGCTCATTAGTAGTTGGCACCTTCCCTCCTACCAAATGAACAAGCCAACGGTCTTCTATCTTTTTGGCATCAATAGCAACAACGACACACTGACGACCAAAGGCATCAGCCAATTCGTTGATCAAATCTGGTCTTCTTACAGCTGCAGAATTGACCGAAACCTTGTCTGCGCCATTTTGTAACAATATTTTTGCATCCTCTACACTGCTGATCCCACCTCCTACCGTAAAAGGAATATCCAGTGCAGCGGCTACCCTTAATACTAAGTCCGCCAAAGTTTTTCTTTTTTGTTCCGTTGCCGATATGTCTAAAAACACTAACTCATCGGCTCCCTCCTCTGTATATCGGGTGGCCAATTCGACAGGGTCACCAGCGTCTCTCAGGTCAACAAAATTAACCCCCTTAACGGTTCGACCGTCTTTGATATCTAAACAAGGGATAATTCTCTTTGCTAACATAATTCAAGGTATATTTACAATAAACTTTTCTAAGCTTTTCAGGCTGATTTTTTTTTCATAAATCGCTTTACCGATAATCACACCTTCACAGCCCAACTCAGCCAATTGGGGTAATTCCTGAATATCTGAAACTCCCCCTGAGGCAATCAATTTGATGGTCGGACATTCAGATAATAAGGACTGATAGAGCGAAAAAGCTGGACCTTCCAACATTCCATCCTTACTGATATCTGTACATATAACGTATTGAATTCCTTCCTCTTGGTACTTTTTAATAAAGGGTATAATTTGTTCTTCGGAGGTTTCAGTCCAACCGCTTACCGCTATAGAATCTTCTTTTACATCGGCCCCCAAAATGATTCTTTCACTTCCATACTGTTTTATCCATTTCTTAAAGGTATCTGCCTGTTTAACGGCAATGCTCCCACCAGTAATCTGATGAGCACCGCATTCAAATGCAATCTCTATATCTGCATCGGATTTCAATCCTCCTCCAAAATCAATCTTTAAACCTGTATGGGTAGCTAAGTTTTCAAGCACTTTTTGATTGACAATGCTTTTGGCTTTGGCACCGTCCAAATCGACAACATGAAGGAAAGAAACCCCACTATCCTCAAAAGCCTTGGCAACCTCTAAAGGATCCTCGTTGTAAGTTTTTTGAGTAGCGTAATCTCCTTTGGTCAATCGAACGCATTTCCCATCAATGATATCTATGGCAGGGATGATTCTCATATCAAATATTTAAAAAATTTTCCAACAAGCACAAACCATCTTTACTGCTCTTTTCAGGATGAAATTGTACTCCATAAAAATTATCTTTTTCTACTGCTACACTGTAAATTCCAGCATAATCGCTCCTCGCTGAAGTGCTCGTGGTTATGGGAACAAAATAACTATGAACCAAATACATATAACAATCTTGCTCGATTCCTTCAAACAATCCGTTCTCATTGTGATTGACCAAATTCCATCCCATTTGAGGGACTTTCACAGTATTGGGAAAACGAACGACTTCAATAGGGAGAATACCCAAACATTTGGTACCTCCTTCTTCTGTTTTTTTACATAACAACTGCATGCCCAAACAGATCCCCAAAACCGGTTGCTTCAATTTTGGAATCAATAGATCCAATCCATTTGACCTCAGTTTATTCATAGCACTTGCAGCCTCCCCTTGACCAGGGAAAATTACTTTGTCAGCATTAGAAATATCTTCTGGTTCGGCGGTGATTTGTGCCTCAACACCTAAGCGTTCTAGTGCAAACTGTAAGCTTTTTACATTTCCTGCATCATAATCTACAATGACCGTTTTCATCCTACAAGGTTCCTTTGGTGGAAGGTAAAATCATGTTTTCAGCATCTCTTTTTATTGCCATTTTAATCGCTTTGGCAAAAGCTTTAAAAATGGATTCAATTTTATGGTGCTCATTGCTTCCCTCGGCTTTGATGTTGAGGTTGGCCTTGGCTCCATCTGCAAAGGATTTAAAAAAGTGGTAAAACATTTCCGTGGGAATTTGGCCTACCATTTCTCTTTTGAATTCTGTTTCCCAAATCAACCAACTTCTGCCACCAAAATCAAGCGCCACTTGTGCCAATGCATCGTCCATGGGCAGTATAAATCCATAGCGTTCTATCCCTTTTTTGTCGCCCAATGCCTTGGCGAAAATTTCTCCCAAAGCAATAGCGGTGTCTTCTATAGTGTGGTGTTCATCGACTTCTAGATCACCTATGGTTTTTATGTTCAAATCAACTCCCCCGTGACGGGCCAATTGATCTAGCATATGATCAAAGAAAGCGATTCCAGTGTCGATCTGACTTTTTCCAGATCCATCCAAGTTTAAATCAATTGATATTTTTGTTTCCTTGGTCTTTCGTTCCAATCGCACTGCGCGTTCCTTTAACAAAAGCATACGGTAGATGTTCTCCCAACGCTTAGTGGTTAGTACAATAGTTTCCTCCAAGGCCGAATCAGTTACTTCATCCGCTCCCAAAGCAACATTATTGTCAATGAAAATCCCCTTGGAACCTAGATTCTTGGCCAATTGCATATCTGTCAATCGATCCCCGATAACATATGAGTTTGTTAAATCATACTCTGGATTATCTATATATGCGTTCAGCATTCCAGTACCCGGTTTACGTGTATCGGCTTTGTCTTCTGGAAAAGTACGATCAATGAGTATTTCGGAAAAAATCACTCCTTCATTTTCAAAGGACTTGACCAGATGATTCTGATAGGGCCAAAATTCTTCCTCAGGAAAACTATCGGTTCCCAAACCATCTTGATTGGTAACCATCACCAATTCATAGTCCAATTCTCTAACTATACTTGCCAAATAACAAAAAACTTGAGGATAAAAAATCAGTTTTTCAAAGGCGTCAACTTGATAATCTCCCGGTTCTAAAGTCAGGGTACCGTCTCGGTCGATGAACAATACTTTTTTCATTGATCTATGGATTTACAAACGTTAATAAATGTAATATTTTCCTCGATTGTCCCTATCGTAATGCGGAGTGTATTTTCACAACCCAAGAGAGAGGAACGGTTGCGAACCACTATGCCTTGTTCCAGAAACTGGTCGTAACGCTTTTGGGCATAGTCCACTTGAATCAATAGAAAGTTAGCATCACTGGGATATATTTTATTAATAAATCCAAAAGCGGGTAATTCTCTTTCCATTTTTTGACGTTCTTCAATCAAAGTTTTAACCTGTCGTTCCACAACAGTCGGAGCATTCAATGATGCCAAAGCCGTTTTTTGGGTCAATATATTGACATTGTAAGGGGGTTTGATTTTATTAAAAAAATCAATGATTTCAGGATTCGCAAAGCCAATGCCTAAACGTATCCCTGCCAGTCCATAGGCTTTGGAAAGAGTTTGACAAATCATCAGTTTAGGATAGGTTTCCAACAAGCTCAATGCGCTTCTTTGTTCAGAAAAATCAATATAAGCCTCATCTACTACTATCAAACCTTTAAAACGCTTTAACAGTATTTCAATCTGTTCAAAGGGAATGGCGTTTCCACTAGGATTGTTGGGACTGCACACAAAAACCGCTTTGGTATT
>MDSV01097628.1_pt1 | contig 22826 bp, 16 predicted proteins | sample 810851 | NCBI WGS metagenome assembly MDSV01 (sample SAMN05326640, study PRJNA326480) | marine metagenome | isolation source: seawater | place: Atlantic Ocean: North East | collected 2012 | reverse complement strand
TGCTTCAGGCAGGTCGCGGTCCAAGCGGCGCCGGCTCACTCACCTTTGCTGACTTTACTGGCACGCGTGTGGGCGGTGTGTTCACAAGTTGTAATGATCTGCTGACCGCTGGGGAATCCCCTGACGTGCAATTCATTAACTCTCACCGTAATGTTGAAGGTGGACCACGCATCAGCACCTATGAGAATAGCTCCTGGCGCGCGGTTGCAGGTCTTCGCGGTGATCTCACTGACGAATTTTCATTCGACGTGTACGCCCAGTACTCCGGGACCGAGGGAACTCGAATCTCTCAGCGCGACTTGAACTTCAAGCGTGTACAACAGGCTTTATTTGTTGTTGCCGACGCAAATGGTAATCCTGTTTGTCGCGATGCCAGCGGTGGTTGTGTGCCTTGGAATATCTTTGAGCGTAATGCTGACGGCAGTACAGCGGTGACTAGTGCGGCGACAGATTTCATCCAGGGCGTAGGTATCGTTACTGGTGAGACTGAGCAGTTAGCTTATGGTGGTACGCTTGAGGGCGACCTTACCAACTATGGCCTGCAGAGCCCTTGGGCGGACTCCGGCGTAACTGGTTTGATCGGTTTTGAATCGCGTACAGATGAACTCCGTCGCCTAGCTGACGATATCTCCAAGATTTCAGGTGGCCGAGGCCTGACCGGTACCGGTGGCGCGACGCTTCCAATTGCCGGTGAGATTGAAGTCGATGAAATCTTCACTGAGCTCTCAATTCCTGTAATCCAGGGCGCGGCATATGCCGAAGAAGTCGGTATCTCAGCGGGTTATCGCTACTCTGACTACACCACGAGTGGAAACAACATCAGCAACTCGTTCGATACAGACACCTGGTTTGCCGGTGTGAGTTGGGCGATTAATGACGAAATCCGGGTTCGTTACAATGAATCAATCGCTATTCGCGCGCCAAACGTTTTCGATCTTTATGTTGGTATCAACACAGGCCTAGTTGACCTCTCCACTGGAGAGAACGGCTTGTTTGACCCTTGTGCCTCAGCGGCTGGCGTGGCGCCCGCTGCCTCTGCAGCAGCTTGTGCCAGAACTGGTGCGTCTGCTGCACAGTACAGTGCTGGTATTGAGGACAACCCTGCGGGTCAGTACAACCTGATCACGGGTGGGAATCCCAATCTAATCGCTGAGTCTGGTGCAACCACCACTATCGGTGTTGTGTACACTCCAAACTGGTTGACGGGGCTCTCTGTCGCTATCGACTACTTCGACATCGAAGTTACAGATGCGATTGGCAGCATTCCTGCTCAGTCAAGCCTCGACGGCTGTCTCGCGGGTGGTCCAGGCTCCGAGACTTTTTGTGGCCTGATCCAGCGTGACACTGCCGGCACGCTCTGGTTGAGTAATGACGCGCCTGGCGGAGGTCTTGCGGGTATCAGCCAGCAGAATGCCAATATCACTTCACTATCTACTAAGGGTATTGATATCAATGTTGGCTATGCTATGGACTTGTCAGATATCGGCTTGGACGACTGGGGTTCGATCAATGTTGACTATGCTGCAACAGTGCTGGATACAAGTGACTCAGTGCCATTTTCCGGTGCAGACGTGATTTCGTGTCGAGATTACTACGCGGGTCAGTGTGGTCTTCCAAGCCCGCAGTATCAACATCGACTGCTTGGCACCTGGGCGACTCCAGTAGATGGCCTGCGAGTTGCCTTGACTTGGCGTCATGTTGGCGAGACAACCCTCTACGGGTTGGATACCGCCGCTGCTGGAGCACGTGCTGAGCAGATGAACGACTACATGGAGTCCAGAGACTATCTTGATATCTCTGCAAACTATGCGCTCACAGACAACATCTCTATCCGCGCTGGTATGAACAACGCCACTGCAGAAGATGCGCCGTTGTCTACTAACGTGGGTACAGGAACAGGTAACAACAACACCTATCCTGGTCTGTTTGACGTTAACCGCTTCTTCTTTGCGGGTGCTACTTACAAGTTCTAACAGCCGTCAGGCAGCTTGAACTAAAGATAAAGGGCAGACTTCGGTCTGCCCTTTTTTTTGGCCAGAATTTACCGTCTCTTGTGAGGTGCATGGGTCTGCTTGATCACACAAAAGAGGAGAAGGGGAGGGAGAAGGGGTCAGAAGAGAGACACGGAGTCAGAGTAAAAATACAGTACCGAATTTACTCTGACGCCTTTATATGTGACTCCATTATTAAGAGAGTGTTAGCGAAGTGATCAGTAGGTGTCTACAGCTTCCAACAACCGATTCACGAAGCCTTTTTCGTCTTCGCTGAGCTCGGGTTTCCACACCTCAAAGATCAATATAATTCGGTCCTCATTCGAATTGTTCCAGGCCTCGTGCTCGACAGTATCGTCGAACAGCCAAATCTTACCCGGCTCCCACTCACGAACATCGTTGCCTACCCTGAACCCGCAACCGCCGGGAACGATGAGTGGCAGATGACAAATCAATCGGGTATTGATCATGCCGTTGTGGGGTGGGATCTTGGCACCCGCTTTGAGGCGTGAAAACAGTACGTTGGGGCAGCGGCTGCCGGAAAACACCAAAGGAAGCGCCGCCATTACAGCGGTGGTTTTAGGGCAGCGCGCCTGATTCTCGGTTATTGGTTCGCCGTTATACCACAGATAAAATGCACCCCAGTCCTGATTGTCTTTCAAGCCATGCAGGTCGTAAGCAGGGCGGCTGCCACTGGATTTGAGGTAGGCGTCAAACTCCGCATGCTCGCGCTGCAGGGCCTGAGCCTCGGATAGAATATCCTCAAATGCCGCCTCCACCGCTGGCACCCAGTCAAAGTGGGCGGTTTCGGCAAACTCCTGCAGTGACAATCCCGGAAAATGAATCTGTTTGGGTTCAGGGTAATAGATGCGTCGCGTGCCAAGCAGCATGTCGACGGCTTGCTGCATTCGCGCGGTGTCGCCTTTAGCGTTATCGATCAAGTCACCAACCGTGTCGTTGAGATGGCGAGTGAAGTCACCTGCTAGGCTTTCCATGCGCTCTCGGGCCCGCTGCACGTCGGCCGCCATGTCGGGGGCAAGTTGCGCTTGGGTCGGTATATAATTGAGCGCATCTCGATAGAAGGCGGCTGCGGCCTGGCGGTCACCAGCTTTGAAGTAGGCGTCACCCTTGACCACGATCGCCCGCGGGTTGCGAGGCTCGTGTGCGAGTGAGCGGTCAGCCGCTGCTATCGCGTTTTTCATGTCGCCCTGATCCCGGCTCGCGAGCGCGAGCACACCCCAGACCGCAGCGTTATCCACGCCCTGCTCAATGAGTGATTCGAGTATTGCTCGTGCTTGCCCAGGTATACCGCTCTGCAGTGCCACTATGGCCTCCTGCAGGGAATTGCTGATGTCTTGTGTGCCGGTCACTGAGGTCTTCCTTTGAAGGTACTTAACTAAGGACAATTTAGGTCAGGGCAACACCGCGCTTTTTGGTGTTTCCTCAGACAGCCGATTCATAACTACCAACCTGCTGGTAAATTCTAACAGCCTTTCGCTGACTACAACTAAAGATAACGGCAACACTTTAGTCTGCGATTATTCTGGGGTTTGAGGATAAGTATTCAAAGGGGTATGCCAAATACTCCTGTTAGCATACGCCAACTCTTCTGATCGCTTTAGTCGACTGAGTGCGATCTCGATTACCAGGTTTTAGTTACTTGTTTCACACTTGCTTATTCACTCACCCGATTATGGTTTTCGCTTCTCATGATTCACTGTTCCACTGTTCAGCGCCGCTTCTAATATGTTGGTTTGGCTAATTGATTTTTACGTTTAGCTACTTTTTTGCATATCAGCTTTATCTAAAAACTCTATTTATAGCAGCAACTTAAAAATTTAGCGGGAAAAAGTGTTTCAAATTGTAACCATTTGAATAAGTGGTCGTCTTAGTAAATAAGGGTGCGCACCTGAGCGAACAACCAAATTCTTACAGCTTGGAGTAGTATCATGAGAAAGCAGATTTTTTCGATCGCAGTAGCCGCCGCATTCGCCATCCCTTCGCTGGCCAACGCATATGTAGAAGTTCAAACTGTCGAAGAAGACAAAGTCCTGGTTAGCTTTGACGTTAGTCAAACAGCCTATGAAAAGGCCGAGCGAGTTTTGAACGAACTATCCGTGCAGCTGCAAAGCGGGTTTGCGGTCCTCTGGATACTCGTTTCGCAGGATCACTGTCTGCAGCGTCGGACAACAGGGCTTGTTTCAGGAACGCCGTTGCACGGGCCATGAGAACCGTCGAATCTGGTGCTAGCAATATCGCTGCGGTGACCTCTAATTAATTTTAGAACGATTCGGACAAAAATAGCGGAGTCGGCATGTTCAGAAGCATGTCGATTCTGCTTGAGTTTTCAAGGCTCGAATTTGAGCCAAATAAAGCTGCATTTCAATTTCATATCGCTCAGCAGTTCGTTTAAAAGTTTCTACTGCTCTCAGGCCAAGTGAGCATTCCTTAAAGCAAAACCCTTCTTTTAATGTATGATCTGGCGGTTCTCGCTACATCGTAAGCTTGCGTATCACTGCCTCATTTCGCGCGACCGCACTGGGCGTGCGCAGCACAATTTTATAAACTCCTAACTCCTGCTTGCCATCAGCGCTGGTTTGGTGGCATTACAATGACTCAGAGGAAACTAAAAGCATGATCATGCGCTTCTCCCAACACTTCTCCCTGCGTTTAACCGGTCTGTTTATTTTGCTAGTGCCCGCAACCCTGCTGGCTCAAGACGATGCACGGCCACTTACTATCGATGACCTGATGAGCATGAAGTCTTTGTCTGGACCTGTGCTTAGCCCGGAGGGTGACTGGGTTGTCTACTCTGTGCGCGAGCGTGACATGGAAGAGGACAAATCCAAGTCCCAGCTTTGGGCGGTTCCAACTTCTGGTGGTGCACCCATTCCAATGACTTCCTTCGAGACTTCAGCCGGCAATACGCAATGGAGCCCGGACGAGAAGTACCTGTCATTCACCGCCAGTAAAGGAGATGACGGGGAAACCCAGGTCTGGACACTTAATCGCGAGGTTGGCGGTGAAGCCGTCCAACTTACTAGCGTCAAGCAAGGAGTGAATGATTATGCCTGGTCTCCGGATGGCAGTCGTTTGTTGCTGGTGATGACGGATCTCAAGCCAGAGCTGCTCAATGAAGATGAAGACGATGACGATGCCGCGCAACCCTATGTGATCGACCGCATGCAGTTCAAGCGTGACTACCGTGGCTATCTGGATCGCCGCCGCGAGCATATCTATGTGTTCACCCCTGGTGATGAAGAACCGATACAGGTAACTCACGGCGATTACGACGATTCTGATCCCGTCTGGAGCCCAGACGGTAAATCCATTGCCTTTGTCAGTGATCGCTCTGATAACCCGGATTTGAATTACGGATCGGATGTTTTCATTGTCGACGTCGATGATGAGAATCATCCAATTACCCAGGTGACCAGCAACGAGGGGCGCGATTACTCGCCCGCGTTCAGCCCTGATGGCAGGCGTATCGCGTACGTAACCTCTACTGGTCCCGATGTGGGCGGTTCTGCGCTTACCCCAACCAAGCACCTGGCAATTACAGATATCGATGCGGATCAGCGCGAAATTCTGACGCCGGATCTGGATCGCAATGTCTCTAATCCGGAATTTTCAGCCAATGGTCGAGATATCTATTTTCGTCTTGAAGACAGCGGCATGAATCATCTGGCCAGGGTGCGAGCCCGTGGCGGTGATGTGGTGCGCGAGATTGATGGCGACGTCAGTGTGCGTGACTTCTCCATGGCCAATGGCGAAATCGTCGTGAGCCTGACGACGGCATCAACGCCGGCAGAGCTCTATGCATTTGATGATGATCTAAGCCAGCTCACGCATATCACTGAAGCGACCCTGGACGGCATTGCGCGCGCCGCAGTCGAAAAGCGCCGTTTCGAAAGTGCAGATGGCACGCCTGTTGAAGCTTTCTTCGTTAAACCGGTGGGCTATGAGGAAGGACGAAGCTATCCAACGATTCTATGGCTACATGGTGGCCCGGCCTCACAGTTTAACTGGGGTTATAATGACACTGCCCAGCTGTTTGCGGCGAACGGGTATGCGGTCATTATGCCTAACCCACGGGGGTCAACTGGTTATGGTGCCGAGTTTGCACACGGTACCGTGGCAGCCTGGGGCGAGAATGACTTTGATGATGTCATGGCAGCCATCGATCATGGCATTGAAACCGGCCTGGTAGATCCGGATCGCACCGGTGTCGGTGGTTGGTCCTACGGCGGTATCCTGACCAACTACGTGATCACCCAGACCCAGCGTTTCAAGGCAGCAATGTCGGGTGCCAGCCTTGGTCTGGTTACTTCGAACTATGGGCATGACCAATACCAGCTTATGTATGAGCTTGAGTTCGGTCTGCCTTGGGAAAACCCTGAGTTATGGGCTGAGCTATCTCCATTCAATAAAGTTGAAAACATCACCACGCCGACTCTCTGGATGGGTGGCGAGGTGGATTGGAATGTGCCCATCAATAACTCCGAGCAGATGTATATCGCTATGAAACGTTTGGGGCAGGAAACCCAACTGGTAGTCTATCCAAACGAGCATCATGGCATTCGCCGGCCCACCTTTCAGCGGGACCGCTTCGGGCGCTGGATTGCCTGGTTCGACCAGTATCTGAAGCCAGGTGCTGGGCCGGTTGCGCAGAGTGATTGAGATTAATGCCTCGACAAAAATCCAACGGGATTGCTCTCTGGGCCATGATTGCGGGATAGTATACGGCAAACAATATTAATGCCCGGCCATAGCGCGGCCGGGTTTTTTAACTCAACGTATAGCTGCTTGTGCACAAGCGAGCAGCGCTCATGCTTGAATCCCTTATTCCTGCCAAGTTCCCTTAAACGATCTGAATTTACTCAAAGCGAAAATTCATTCACGAGATAAGTGTTATGTATATTAAGAATTGGTCTACTCCAAAAAAGCCAGCAAGCCTTTGGTCTTTGCTGCCGCTGGTACTGCTCCCTTTTTCTGCAATAGCGCTAGGTCAGGATCTTTTTTCTGCTCGCGACGTGTTCGAGCTGGAATATGCGACTGACCCGCAGATTGCGTCTGATGGTGAGCACATTGCTTATGTTCGGCGCAGTAACGACATTATGACGGACCGCACTCGATCCAATATCTGGCTGCTGCGGGCAGATGGTTCCGATCATCGACCGCTGCTGTCTGGCACTGCAAACTACAGCTCGCCACGCTGGTCTCCAGACGGGACGCGGCTTGCTTATCTTTCAAATGAAGAAAGAGGTTCACAGCTCTATGTGCGCTGGATGGATACTGGCCAAACTGCGCTTCTGACCAACATTCAGAATTCAGCATCCAATATCAGTTGGTCACCCGATGGACAGACCATTGCCTTCAACTTGAATGTGGAGTTCGACAGCAAGCCCTTTTCCGTCAGTATGCCGGACAAGCCTGAGGGCGCAGACTGGTCCCCAGCATTCAAATATGTCACTGAAACCCGCTATCAGGCTGACGGTAGCGGCATTCTGGAACCGGCTTACTCCCATGTATTTGTTGTACCGGCAGAGGGCGGAACCCCGCGGCAGCTCACCCAGGGCAATTTCAATCATCGCAGTCAACTAAGCTGGACGCCTGATAGCGAAGAAATCCTGTTTTCGGCCAACCGCAATGAGAACTGGGCATTACAGAGTCGCGAAGCTGATCTGTTCGCAGTAAACCTGGCCGGGGAACTGCGTCAGATTACCTCTGAACCCGGCGTGGAAACTGCGCCACAGGTTTCGCCTGACGGCAGGCTTATCGCCTACGGTAAAACGGACAATGCGAAGCTGGCCTATCGCAATCGCTACTTACATGTCATTGGTGTCGATGGCTCAGGTGACAAAAACCTCTCGGCGGACATTGATAATTCCTTGTCTGATTGGCGCTGGGATGGCAATAGCGCACTGTATTACCAGGTCACCAACCGCGGTATTGCCGAGGTGGCGCGCGTAAGCCTTGACGGGGGGCATCAGACCATCGCCTCTGGCATGGGAGGAGAATCTCTGGGCCGGCCCTATACCAGTGGTTCCTACTCGGCAGCATCGAATCTTGTGGTGGTTACCAAAGGCTCGGACACCCGCCCGGCAGACTTGTTCGCTATCCGCAATCGTAGTGAGACGCGACTCACCGAGTTGAACGAGGACTTGCTGGCACACAAAAAGCTGGGACAAGTGCACGAGATTATCTACGACTCGTCAATTGATGGCGAAGAGATTCAGGGTTGGTATCTCACGCCGCCCGACTATGATCCCGAACAAAGCTACCCCCTGATATTGGAGATTCATGGTGGTCCCCATTCAGCCTATGGCCCACACTTTTCCGCAGAAATGCAGCGTATGGCGGCAGCAGGCTATGTGGTGTTTTTTAATAATCACCGCGGCAGCACTAGCTACGGAGAACGCTTCGCCCTGCTGCTGCAGAATAAATATTCTTCCGAATATGATTTCGCCGACCACATGTCAGGCATTGACGTGCTGATTGAGCAGGGTATCGCAGACCCGGATCGACTTTATATTACTGGAGGGTCCGCTGGCGGAATCGCGGCCGCCTATGCTATCGGGTTGACTGACCGGTTCAAGGCAGCCGCTGTAGCCAAGCCGGTGGTGAATTGGGTATCAAAAGTGCTGACGGCAGACAGTGGCATTGGTCAGATCGCTAACCAGTTTCCGGGCATGCCCTGGGAGAACATCGATGACTATTGGCAGCGCTCACCGCTGTCGCTTATTCCGAACATGACTACGCCAACCCTGCTTATGACCGGGGAAGCCGACAGGCGCACGCCAATCTCTGAGACTGAACAGATGTACCAGGCCCTGAAGATTCAGGGAGTGGACGTGGTGATGGTAAGAGTACCAGGCTCACCCCATGGCATAGCGGGCAGACCTTCACGCTTGATCGGAAAAGTTGAGAACATTCTGGCCTGGTTTGAGAGGTATCAGTAGCTGCAGACAGTCAAGGCAGGGGGCAGAGAGGAGTCAGTAATCGCCTTGTCCCCCTGGTACATCGCATTTAAATCTTCAATGATTCGCGCGCGTTGGGAACTGTCCAGGGAGCTAGCCTCGGAGGGAGCCGCCTGCACAGCTGCTGAATAAAGGTATTGTTACTGGCCCGGACTTGTGCGATGCAGACTATTCAGCTGGTTTGAAAGCCAGCAGTACATTGCCGGAAACCTGGCTGAAGGATCCATAGCCCGAGCCGACGAATACCATGCCAGATCCGGCAGCGATCGAATGGCTATCGATCGAACCACCATAACCTTCCACACCGTTTACGGTGTCGAAATCTGTGGCAGTGTCATATTCAAATAGCACTTCCCCGGAATCTGCATTGAAAACGAACAGGCGGCCGTCCAGCCCCGCTGTAATAACTGCGCCATCTATGGTCAGCGGGGCGGCTGAAAATCCGTAAAGCCCCTCACAACGTCGCAGGCGACCGTCGCGTCCCTCGCAATCTGACTCAACTTCGTAGAACCAGCTTGGTTCGCCTGTGCCGAGAAAGAAAGAATAAAGACCAGGGCGACTAACCTGTCCCATGCCGCCAGGATCGTTTACGGTCATAAAGGCGCGTTCTGAGTCTGTCGTGATGCCCCAGTGATTGCCGCCCAGCGCTGTGCCTTCTCCAATTCGCTGGTTCCAGACCAAGGCGCCGGAATCAGGATCAAGCGCCCAGATGTCGCCAGACTTTTGCCCCGCTACCAGCAGTTCGCGGTCACCGGCTTCTACCAGAATAGCGGGGCCACCGAAGTCATAGTCAACGGAGTTGGTGTCATCCAGTATGATGCAGTTGGGACCACCGGCACTGCAGCCAAAGTTCCACATGTCATTTGCCAGTGCCTGAAATACCCATTTCTCCTCCCCGGTTTCCAGATCCAGCGCGATAATCGCGTCGCTAGTACCGGTGGTAGGATGTGAAGTGTTTTCCCCAGTGGTGACATAGATCTGAGCTCGTGCCGCATCGATTGTCGGCGTGGTCCAAATGGGTGCGCCGGAAGGGCCGCGCTGCTTAACGCCAGTGGAGCTCTCCATGCCAGTATACTGGGCCGCCGGCATGGTGTGGTATTCCCAGATCTTTGCGCCGGTGCGGACATTCAGTGCCGTGACGGCGCCGTGGTTTTCACAGCACTCGTAATTCGGATTTCCACCCGTGATAACACCCGAACCTGATACCGGAACAATGATGCGGTCTTCGTGAATGACCGGCGTGCCTGTAAGCATACCCTGATTGTTCGAAGCCTGACCGCTGGCAGTCCAGTTCTGTTCGCCAGTTTCAGCACTGATGGAGTGGATCATGCCGCGTTGATCGCTGAACACAAGGATCCCTTCACCATCAATAACCCCATAAGCCATAGAGGAGCGCAGGCGAGTGCCGGCGTTGTAAACCCACTTCGCGCAACCTGAATCGGTATCCAGGGCAAAAACGCGACTGGCATCTGTGGCCGAGTAGAAAATCGTCGAGCCGACAATCACTGGTGCTGCGCGCATGCTGGAAGTTGCTGGAAATGCTATCGCCCAGGCTAACTCCAGGTCTGACAGATCGGCGGTGGTCAGATCCGCCTGGGCTGCGCTGATATAGCGTGGGTTATTGCCCTCAGCATTGGTGTAGGTAAAAGATACTGTTTGGCTCAAGTCGACAGCCCGATCACCGGCTGCACACATGCTCGCTGTGACCCAGTCCTCGTCGCCCTCGCCGGCATCTTGCTGAGCCGATGCTGAATGTGCAAAAGCCAGACCAGTGACCAGCACGGTGGTCAGGCTCAGCAGTGCGCGAAAACGAGTTAGAAATTGGGAATAAATTGTCATAACAGCACCTTCTGGGTGAATCATCACAGGATGCGCGATTCCAAATAGGTTCGTCCGGGTCGCATGGTAAGTCATCATAAAACTGAAAGCCGGCGCCAAAAATACAAGAAATAGACCTCCAGCACCAGCTGTTACAGCCTATCCCCATATCAGTCTGCGGATTGGCTAAAAAAGCACTTGATAAATGAACCCGTGCGCAAGACCGCATTGAAACAAACTACGCCAAGTGTGCTGAAAAAGATTGTCAGCACTCTCAAATAATCTACAAAAGCAAAACCCAATATCTGTGTCTGCTGCAGCGCCGGTAATTGGGCAGAATACATTCCCAACTTCGGCTATATGTTCCGATGCACGCTCGACTGTGCACGCGTGATTGATACGGGAATCGGCATTGAGGCTGAGTTGTTGGATAGAACTTTCGATCCGTTCACTAGCACTATGCAAGCTGGTCTAGACAGTGGTTAAGGATTGACCATAGGCATGGGAACCGCGCGCCAAACTTAAGGGATTTATCGGAGTTCAGTCTGCGCCAGTGCGGGGGACGGAGTTGATGTTTTGCTTGCCGCTGCGGCGAGCTCAGCTAGAGGTCAGTTTTACTTCTGCTTGCTCTGAAACTTTTGCCGGTAGTGGCACGATCCTGGTTCTTGAGAGGGCAGGGTTCGAGATGCTGTGAGCAGACACGAGTGAAGCCTGCCTCAATTTCTATGATAGAACTATTAGAAGAAATATACTTGGCGTTATTGTATGTGATTATACCAAGTATGTATGGCAGAAATATTATGAAGGAGCTCGGCGCTCGCTGATACATTCGCCACTTCTTTTTATATGCGACTATTCTGACGCAGAGATTCACATTGGTTTTTCCCTGGCGCAATACGTCGAGATGAATACCAAGCTTTTAAACGCGACGAACTTTTGCGACAGATAAAAGGACTGTGGCAAACGGGGGGGTCAACAGGCTCACGCCGGCGCTGGAATAGCCAAGTTAGTATGAGCAGGTAAGTTAATCGAAAAAGCCACATGAATCGGGCCCAAGGGTACTTCTCGATAATACAATGCTATAAAATTTACTCATTCTGCTTTTAAAAAGACCTCGACGATGTGGTTTGAGCTGAGAGAGGAAATGTTGGGTGCCAGGGCAAAATCCAGTATGTTTAGCACTTCATAGATAGTAAAACTGTTGCCTGGCCATGCAATGAGTCAGGTCAAAGGAGCGTCAAGCTTGCAGATAGTGCCAAATTATCTCTTCCCCACGGCAGTGTGGAATACACTTTTCGATGACTGGGAGAGTTTTAATGCGACTCTGCTCGAGCAAATCTATCGCCTGAGAGACCAGGATCCTGCGGGTGTGGAAAATACGAATGTTAGAGGTTGGCAGAGTCCTAACAACGTGCAGAACCTTCCAGAGTTCGAGCCGCTGAACCTGCGTATCTTGCAAGTCTGTCAGCGGATTGCTGAGTCTCAGCACTTTCATCCTGATCTGGTCTTGCAGCATGAGGCCTGGATCAATATCAATCCCCCGGGCGCGTCAAACAAAATCCACTTTCACGCTAACTGCCATTTCAGCGGCATCTACTACATCAGCCTGAAGCCACCAGAGTGCGGCAGTATCTTTTTTCGTGACCCCCGGGTGGCTTCAAGAATGCTTACCTATCCCACGACTCAGCCAACCGAGTTTACTAGCGATGAAGTAAGGATGGACCCGGAGGCGGGGCGTATGTATGTATTCCCCGGCTGGCTGGAGCATGGGGTTGAAGAAAACCGAAGCGATCAGGACCGGGTGAGCATTGCTTTTAACGTAGTTGCTGGCAAACGCTAGGTAGATTAGCGAAACAGCTTGGCGGTCGTTAGCGCGGCTGTTTGAGCAAGCGCTCGTGTTAGCGAGTAGACTCTGAAGTTTTTAAGCAGGTTCATCCAAGACCGTGCAAGACCCACCGCACAATTCCAACAATCCTATGGGCACGCCTCCGACCGATGATAAGGTCTTGGAGCATGAGCAGATGCTCCAGACTGCTATGCAGCACCAGCGAGCTGGCCGCCTCGCTCAGGCAGAGCAGCTTTACCGACAGGTCCTGGCCTCCGACCCCAATCAGCCTGTCGCACTGCATATGCTGGGGGTCCTGGCTCATATGGCAGGCCAGAGCGAGCTTGGAATCGAACTGATAGAGGCGGCTGTGGTGAGCGCGCCGGACTACGTGTCTGCGCACAATAATCTCGGCAATATGCTGCGAGAACTGGGGAGACTCGAGCAAGCTTTGGCAGCCTATGAGCGGGCCTTGGCGCACAAACCGGACTATGCCGAGGCGCTGGGGAATATTGGGTTGGTTCAGCAGGGTCTTGGCAGAATCGAGGAAGCTGTCAGCAGTTACCGCAGGGCGCTGGCAATCAAGCCAGAACTGGTAGATACCCAAAATAATCTCGGCAATGTCTTGTGCGAACTGGGTAAGCTAGATGAAGCCATGGTGTGCTACCGCAGGGCCCTGGAGATTCACCCGCGCTATGCCCAGATCCACTATAACCTTGGTGCAGCCCTCAAGCAGCAGGGCGAATTGCACTTGGCTCTGGAGAGTCTACGCCAGGCAGTGCAACTGCAGCCTGACTTTGCTGCTGCGCAAACTAGTCTGGCGCTGACTCTGCAGCGACTGGGCCGGCTCGAGGATGCGGTGACTGGCTATCGACAGGCTTTATACCTGGAACCTGATAACCCGGTTTTCCTTGCCAACCTCGCCAATGCGCTGGATTTGCTTGGTGAGTTGGAGGAAGCGCTGGCATGCTACCGCAAGGCGCTGGCGCTCAATCCCAGGGCACGCGAGACCGCTGGCTCCATTGGTTCACTTTTGCTGGCCATGGGAAAGCTGGAAGAGGGATTGGTCATGGAGCGGCAAGGATTTGGTGTAGTGAAATTCGATCTCGAGCACGGCGTCAGTATCAAGAACGGAGCGGATTCAGTCGAATAGCCATGATTCGAGTGAAGCAGAGGGGATCTATCGTGCAAGAACAAAAAACAGTGCAAAGAATTGAAATTTCAGCCAGCGCAGAAATCCCCCATTTTATCGGCGCTTGGACAATCGAGCCGCTGTCCTTGTGTGATGAGTTGATAGCATTTTTTGAGGCACACCCGGATAACCAGTCCCAGGGTAAGATCGCAGGCGGTTTAAACACCGAATCAAAGCAATCCACCGACCTGACAATCCGGCCGCGGGAGCTGCAGCAGTCAGACCACCTGCCGGTGCGCGACTACCTGGACGCACTCTTCGCCTGTTACACAGATTACCTCGAACAATGGCCCTTCCTGAAGGGGGTGATGCCGAGCATGGAATTAAGCTCATTTAATATCCAGCGTTATCAACCCGGTGGGCATTTCCTCAAGCTGCACTCTGAGCGAACTACGTTGGCAACCTCCCACCGGGTGCTGGCCTGGATGACATACCTGAACGACGTTGAAGATGGTGGTTCAACCGAATTTGTGCAGCAGAGTATTGAGGTGCAGCCGAGCAGGGGCAAAACCCTGATTTGGCCTGCAGAGTGGACCCACGCCCATCGTGCCAATGTGCTTAATTCAGGCGCTAAGTACATCATCACCGGCTGGATTCATTTCCCACCCAGTAAAACAGCCTGACAAGCTGATCTGCCCATTTTTCCTGGCCCCTGGTGCGCTGCAAATGGAGCCAGTGACTCTCTTGTAGCGCTTTGTTTTCAATAACCTATGTGCACCAAGGTCAGGTGTTTTGAGGAATCGGTGGGGCGTTTCTGAAACGCAAAAAATGATTCGAATCATAAGTATTATCTATTCATATTCTTCTAAATTTTGCGCTTAAAGTCCCAAAATCGAACGCTATATCTATAAAAAATGTTATTTATCAATGGGATGAATTTCAGGGGATTGCTTCGCCCACAAATGAAATACACTTAGTTAAATAATTAATTTGGGCTTGTGTAACATCTTGTTGCAGTCTATCCTCGTACGCTGGAGGTCATGCACACCCATGGTAAGTGCGTGATTTCCTATAAAAAAGAAGCTTCTAAATTAAAAGAAATTTGGAGAGATTGTATGCAGTTTAAAATTCCACATAAGCGTAGTTTGCTTTGTTCGGCGATTTCCATGTCTCTTCTTCCTATATCTGGTGTGTCGCTAGCGCAAGACCAGGTAGAGGAAGTGGTAGTCACGGGTTCATTCATTCGTCGAAGTGAAGGATTCACCCAGGCTTCATCAGTGACTCAGCTCAACGCAGCTGACCTGGAAGCCCAAGGTACTTTGAACCTGGGTGAGGTGGTACAAAACCTCACTTTTGTAAACGGTGCTGCTTCGTCAGTAACCAATACTATTCAGGGTACTGACTCCCGTTCTACTTCAATCGACCTCCGTGGTCTTGGCGCGAGTTCTACACTGACCTTGCTGGATGGCAAGCGTCTGGTGAACCAGAACGTAAACGCCTTGATTCCCACCATCGCGATCCAGCGCATGGATATCGTTGCTGACGGTGCTGCGGCACTTTACGGTAATGAGGCGGTGGCAGGTGTGGTCAATTTTGTACCTTACACATCCTATGACGGCTTTAAGGTTGATTCCTATGCCGAACAGGATTCTCGTGGCGATTATGATGAGCATTCCGTGCAGATGTTATGGGGTGGCGAAATCGGCGACGTAGACGTGGTAGTTGCTGGTCAATTCCGTCAGAACAGCCGCCTTGGTTGGGATGAGCGCAGCTTGTTGGCCAACTCCGGTCTAACTGTTTCATCTAACGCACCGGGTAACTGGTATACCCCTGATCGTGGCCCAGATGGTCTCTACACTGGCTCGCGCTCCCGCACGCCAGACCCGTCCTGTCGTCCAGGTTCTGAGCGTACTGACTACTCTCGAGATCAGATCGCCAACGAGTTTGGTAATCTGCTAGGGTCCAGCTGCTTCTTTGATTTCGGAGATAACCGCTCCTATCGCGAACCTACCGAGACAACCCAGTTCTATGCCAACGCAACTTGGGATGTCAGCGATGACCTGACTTTGAAAGCACAAGCATTCCGCACTAGGCTGGCGGAGAGGACCTACACCTCGACCTCCAATCCGGGTAATTCCCGAATCGGTGAACTGCCGGTAGTACGTGGTGAAATTCCAGGTAATCCATTCATGGCTATGGACTCAAATGGCAATCAGCTTTACGGCGTCGATGCTAACGGTGATGGAGTGCCCGATCGTGGTGCTAATGATCTAAATAGCGACGGTCTGATGGACTATCTGGTGTCAGGCATCTCGCCGAACGGCATCCCGTTGATGGAAGATGTGGTACCAAGGACGCTTCGTCCGATTAATAAGACCAATCGTCTTGGTGGCAGCCCCATTGGCCATAGCCCTGACATGGATAACCTGTCTGACAACGTGGACCACATTTCACGCTTCACCTTACAAGCAGACTTCACGGTGCCTTTCATCGAGGGTTGGGAAGGTATGGCCGCCTACACGCGTAACACGCGCGAATTGGCATTCATGTCCAACCAGAACTATGACATCACCGAAATGATTAAGGGTTTGAATTGTGACGTGGTCAACGATCGCGACTCCTGCTACAACCCGTTTTTCGTCACTGATGTTAACAATGTAACGCCGAAGCATGTAATCGACGCCATCGCGGCCAGGGATTTTGAGTACGTTATAGACGACCTAGATGTGATCGACATTGTGCTCAATGGTGAGGTTCCTCTTGGTGGCTTTGAGTTGCCTGGAGGTCCAATCGCTGCTGCGATTGGTTATCAGAGGCGTGACGATGCTTACACTAACATCCCCTCACTTGTAGAGATTGCAGGTGACACCTGGATTGGTAGTGCAGATAAGGAAGTGCTGACGTCTGGCAGTCGCGAAGTTGACGCTTACTTTGCCGAATTCTCAATACCACTACTGTCAACCCTAGAATTGTCTGCAGCAGTGCGTCGTGAGGAGTTCTCCACAGGTCAAGAGTCAACGGATCCCAAGTATGGACTAACCTGGCAGGCGACTGACTGGTTAACGTTGCGTGCAACTCAGGGCACTGCGTTTATCGCACCCTCCCTCGAGCAGCTGCTGAATCCGATTACTTGCGGCTTGTCTACAGTGACTGACCGCTTCAGTAACTTTGACGCGTTCACTACAGCTTGTTCCGGCGGTAACCCGAATCTGGAAAACGAACAGTCTGAGTCTCAGCAGTTTGGCTTCGATGTGGCCCTGGGCGATTTCAGTATGTCGGTTACCTACAATAATACCCTGTTCGAGAACCGTATAATTGGTACAAGTGCTCAAGACATAATGGGGTTTGACTTCTTGAACTTTCAGCGAGCAACAGGCTTCGCTGGCGATGGTTTGAGTGCATCATCTAAACCGACGTCGGCTCAAGTGGCAGCGTGGGTTGCTGATCCTCGTTCCAACAAGAATATTATTCGTGACCCGGGTGACCTAGGGACTATCCTTCAGGTTAACGGTCTGGGTGCCGGTAACGCGGAAACAGTTGATGTGACTGCTTACGATATTCAGATGAATTATTCGATGAGCTTGAATAATTGGGGTGATCTGCGTCTCGGCGTACAGGGCACATACATTGCCGAGTTTCTGTATCAGTCGAAGCCAACTGACCCAGTAAAAGATGGTGCTGGTAATTACAACGACCGAACTGGTGCTGCTCCGGAGCTGCCTAAGCTGAAGGCCAATCTGCAGATTGGCTGGACTATGGGCAACCACTCGGTGAACACCATCACTCGTTATATCGATGCAATCGATAATTACGATGGTCCATTGTTCACTCACCTGGATAACTTCGGCGGTTTCTACCGTCCAGCGGGTATCCAAGACACGAACATCAAGCAGTGGACTCAGCTTGATGCAAACTACACGTATCGTGGGGTAGAGGTCTTCGATGGCGAGCTGAGCTTCACTGTTGGTGGTCGAAACCTGTTTGACCGCCAGCCACAGCGTTCTCCGGAATTCGCTGGTGTGCTTGGTGCACTTCAGGATCCGTTGAACCGCGTGTTCTTTGCGCGTGCCGTTTACGACTTCTAATGATTGGTTGTTAGGAGTTTGAAACACGAAAAGGGGCCTTATGGCCCCTTTTCTTTTGCCTGCGAAAAAAAACGCAGCGGCTGCGAGCATCCAGCACTTCGTTAAAAGGGTTTCCTGAGCGGGTTACATGCTGACATTTATGCGCCCCACTCAGGAAATCCTTTTGCCTCGTTCTGAATGCTCTCGCTCGCTGCTTAACATTGGTCTCCCTTCGATAAGCTTTTCAGACACGTTTCAAAGCACCTTATGTCCTGGGATGGACGGTATGCCGACAATGCAGGAGCAATTGTCGGTTATGTCCTGGGATGGACGCTATACCGACAATCCTGCAGTCAAGGTCGGCCGCTCGCAGCTCAAATTCTATGTCCTTTCGCGAAGCTTTCTTGTCTGCCTTGCAAATTCTGTGGGTGGCAGCCGGATAGGGGTATACCCCTATCCGGCTGGCGCCAGGAACGCAGCCCCTGACTATACTCGCAACGAGATTAGATTAGACAAGCAGAGTTTTTAAGGCGTACCTGCCGAGATCAGCGTGAAGAATAGATTCTCCGGATCTGTGAGACGGAATACCACATTGCGATAGGCTATTTGACCGCTGATTTCGATTTCAGGAATGGTCAGGTTGCTGGTGCTGGCATCGAAAGTGGATATACCTTCTTCGGTCTCTGTCAGCGTAGACACGGTTTCCGGCTGTGCCTGAATGATTATGGGGTTTTCCGATTCCAGGCGCAGGGCAAGGCTCAGCAAACCAGAGGCGCCTGCATCGACCTTGATGTTTAGCAGACCGGTGGCTGGATCAAAGTAGTTTGTTGCGGTGGCGGTGTTGCCGCCATCGCCGCCCCCGCCACCATGTGAAGGCGGATCGATGGATTCGATCTGCATGGCCATCTTGAGCACATTTTCGGCGTTGAAGAGGCCGCATTGCACCACCGGTATGCCGCCATAGTTAACCGTAGGAACGGAAGGGCTGATATCCATGGGCACGCGCCAGGCATCCGCGATCGAGTCGACGGTGTTGAGCCCTTCTGTGACTTCGCCAAAAACTACTGGCTTGGCGTTGGCTGGATAGATTGACTCATTATTGCCCAGGTTGATGACCCACTCGCTGCCCACACTGTTCAGGTCACTTGCAGTTGGGACCATGGCAATGGTCCGTGTGGTGTTGAGTAAGCCAGTGTTCTCCAAGGGAATTGTTGTGATGCCAGGAGCTGGCACCGGCCCCTCCCCACAGGAATTGTAAAAGTAGAGGCCACCTCTTACCGAAGTGCTGCCGGTCTCATGAAACATGGAGAACTGGTAGAGACCGGCCTCGATATTGGCGAGGAATTTGGCGACGGTGGCCGGCGCCTTGTCTTCAAATAACTCCAGCTTGAATGTGCCAAGGTTAGTCTGCACATTGACAATGGTTGCCGCCTCCAGCGCCGAAGGCGGCAGGGCGCAAGCTAAACCACAGTACAGCGAGTTAGTACCCCATGTTTTGAGGAAATTCTTCATCATTTTGGGTATGTCTCGTGGGCTAAACCTGGAAATTCTTCTATCTATTTAGGTGACCGACGCAGCGGGTCTTTGTACTTAGGAAAGTATTTTAATCCACCTGTCCGCATGACTCCAATTGGGATTGGGTGCTTGAAACCTTTTCGAAAATCCTGCAAAAAGCCAGAATGTGGTGGCGTTAGGAGGAGAAATACTCCTGCTTGCCTTTATACCAACCAAAGAGGCTATAGCGGGAATCACCGGCGAAAGACTCTACCTGAGTCACCAGGTGCAGCCTGGGTACCTTGAACATCACCAGGGTATTGAGCTGCGGGGGTACAACCAGGCTGGGCTCACCCTCGTCATCACAGAAGGCGAAGTTACCGCCCCAGTCCTGTTTCCAGTTCTTGCTTAAGCCCAGCACGTGCGCCGCAATGCGTTCCTGTCCCGGGCTCTCATCCATATGCACTGACAAATGATGATTGCGGTCATAGCGGGAAGCCCAGGTGCTGACCTCGCGACCGCTGTCATCACCGGTGATCTCTGACATTAACTTTAGGTATTCAGGGCTGTTAAAGTAGCGGTAAATCTCGGTGAGGATTTGCGCGTCTGGAGACGCATTTTCCAATTTTGACGGGATGGTGTAGCGGCAATAGGCGAAGGAAAAATCATTGTCCTTGAGCGTGGCCATGGGAGGCAAGAGCCGCTTGATCTCACGCTGGGTCAGCCCCTCAAGGTGTTCCGGATCAATCACACCGACTCTGCCGGTGTTCATTTCCCGATAGTGCAACTCCCAGGGCACCTGGTTCTTCAGGGCCTCATAGGCTGCCTCAGCGACTTCTTCGCGCAGCAGGTCGCGGATGATGACGTAACCAGTATCCAGATACTGCTGATGCAGCGCGGCCGTATCGAGTGGGTTGATGATTTCCATGAATCTGGGTAACGCCAGTCTCAGTTTGTCAGCTGTTCGCGCCTGGCGCGGAGCTGGGTCAGAATGCCAGCGATCTGCGCAAACGCCGGGACATCCTGGGTCATCTGCTCCATCATTGCCTGCAATTGCTGGTACTGCGGTTCGACGGAAGTGCGGATGGCTCTGTCTGCTTCAACAACACCAGCATTAAAGCCAATAGTGTTGGCATTTCGGGCCCTGGCATCCACCATGAACTTAGGTTCACAGACCCGGATCGGGATATTGGATCCAGTCGGCGTCTCTTTCCGACAGCTGATCATATAGTCTTCATCATCAATATTGGCATTAAATATGGCATAGAACTGGTCTTCTGCCTCTTCGATGAATTCTTCTACTTCAGCACGGCTTAGCTCAGCGATTACAACAACCTCGCCTTCCTCATCCTGGGCAGCGAGAGGTAATGCGGGCAGCATGAACAGTATTGCTGTCAGAAGGTGTTTCAACGGAATGCACTCCTGTTGTCAAATTGAACCGATTTTACTCTTCCAGGGCTAAAACGGCGAAGGAATTCTATCGAGCTTGCAGAGCAGGCTGCCTTACAACGTTATGGAGCTGCGCCCTGGAGACGGCCGCCGGGGCGGCCGCTACGGCCTGAAGCCAAAGTTTTCGAGGCTGGACTTAGCTAGAGGGTTCGGTGGGACTGGCAGCGAGATCTGCGTGATATTGGCGCTCAGACACCCTTCGCAGCTGTTGTAGTGAATGCAGATGGGCGTAAATCAGCGACAGTATCCCTTTGCTGCGCATATCCAGGAAGTCCTCATCAGACAATTCATTGAGCTTCTGTTCATTAACGGTGTAAATACCATCGATGTTGTAGAGCCTGCCATCGGGGCGATGCTGGAGCTTGACCTGCTGCGTGGCTAGTAGACCTTTGTCCTTAAGATATTGCGTGACCTGTGCGGTTTGCTCATTCTGGTGGGCAGCCTGCACGAGGCGTTCTATCCGGGCCTCCATATACTCAGTTTTCTCGCCGTCTTCATTGAACAGGGCCTGACCCGCGGTTTCGCTCAGAAGTTGACTGTCTTCATCAACCAGCACGACAAATTGCTCGCGATTCTCGTCGGCAGCGGCAATCGCAAACGGCGCATTGCCAAAGCCCAGAGGCACTACGTGGGCTGGGAAAGGCTCTTCCTGACAATAGATGTTTTGGCCATCCTGCAGACCCATGATCGCCACTGGGATGAAATCCTTGGTGCTTTCATTGGTGACAAAAACCAGGGGGAATTCTGCGGACAGGGTGAAAAAATCCCGGGCGACGATGGGAATCAGGTTTTGCTGCTTGAATCGGGTGTAGTCACCGGATTCGATGACTCTCAGGTTGGCGTGTTGGTCTTTTGCTAGGGGGACGTGGTTGGTCATGCGCTACTTACCTTGTTCAGCGAGTTCTGGGTTATGCCAAAATGCGCGGGCAGTTGAATTGCGCTTGCGCTTTGAGGCTGCAAATAAAGGACATAATGTTCCCAGAAGGCGTGCCAGATTAAAAGCAGAACGTCGAATTAACTGTGTTTTCAGCGCGGTTTTATCGCGCCGCAGCAAGTTCACAGCGCGCGGCTAATCCCGTGGAGATCCCTCCTATTTCCGCCTGTTTAGCCGTTCTGGCGCTAGCCCTCGCCGTTGATCTGACGCATTTCACTGCTTTTGTTCCCGAATTAGACTGCCTACAATGATTAGCGCCTGGCCATAGTGGTCGAGGGTTTTATGCGCCGGCATGTCAGTGCGCATGTCGCCTGTCCTGGTGTCTTCCAGGCAGTCGTTAAAGCCTGAGAACAAAGGGGAAATTGCATTGCCAAAGTGACATTCTTGGGGGCAGCTCAGGAAGTAACCGGCTTGTGCCACCTGCTAGAGTCAGAGGCCACAGGGCGCATCATTCTTGACTGCGGTATGCACCAGGGTGGCGACGCCATTAAGCGTATCCATAAAGACAATTTCGATTTTGATATCCAGAATTTGGATGCCGTAATTCTTTCACACGCCCATCTCGATCTTAGTGGCCTGCTTCTAAAACTTGTCAGCAAGGGGTTTTCAGGCCCAATATTTTGCACATCGGCGACGGCTGATCTGCTGCGCATCATGCTAAACGATGCTGCCGGGATCTATGAGCGGGGTCTTGCCAGGGAGAACCTGTGGGCTGTGGCTCTGGTCGTGTTTCCAGGCGGGTACAGCACTCTGGATGAATTGTTTGAGACACTTACATTGATTCAGACCAAAAAAATGAAGGCACTGCCGGTGTTGCTGCTCGGCAGAGATTACTGGGAGCGCATCATCGATTTCGAGGCGCTACTGGAAAAAGGGGCGATCGATCGTTCTGAGTATGAGATATTTCAGTTTGTCGAGACGCCGCAGGAGGCCTGGCAGACTATTCGGGATTTCTACGCCGATTAGAGTGGCAACAAATCGGGCCGGCAAGGAGGCTACAGAAAAACCTACAAATGTAACGGCAAGAGCGAGGGACAAATAAAGGCACAGAGCCCAAGGCGAGCCTCCCGTTTGCCTGGCTAACCGACTAAGGTATGATCAACCGACGGGCCTTTACTAATCTGATTAAATTTGGCCTG
>MDSV01161873.1_pt1 | contig 22831 bp, 18 predicted proteins | sample 810851 | NCBI WGS metagenome assembly MDSV01 (sample SAMN05326640, study PRJNA326480) | marine metagenome | isolation source: seawater | place: Atlantic Ocean: North East | collected 2012 | reverse complement strand
CGTGATCGCTGCCGTCAGCGACGTCTTGCCATGGTCAACGTGGCCGATCGTGCCGATGTTTACGTGCGGCTTGCTCCGCTCAAACTTTGCTTTTGCCATGTGAATGCTTCCTGTAACTGGTAACACGGATGCCCCGGCGAACCGGTTTAGTGCCGCCGTTTAAGGCTTTCGGAAGCAATAAGCAAGACAAAATCTGGGAAGCGCCCGAAAGCCCGTCAGATGTCCGTGCGCCGACGCTCGGATACGAACGGCACCACGCGTCCAACGCCCTGCTCCGCGTCCCGGCCGCTGTCGGCCGCACCGCTCACCACACGGTTGCGGCCCAGCCTTTTGGCCTCGTAAAGCGCTTCATCCGCGGCGGCATAGAGCGTCTCGTAGCCGCGTTCGATGTTGATGGTCGCAGCGCCGACGCTGCAGCGGGCGGAGAGTTGCCGGCCCTGACCGGCTGAGGCATCTTCGTCGAGCCGCCGGCGAATGCGCTCGCCGAGCGCCCCGGCCCCTTCCGCCCCGAGGTCGATGGCAAGGATCGCGAACTCGTCGCCGCCAATGCGCCCGACGATGTCGCCGACGCGCGACTGATCGATCAACACCGCGCCGACGCGCCGGAGCACCGCATCGCCCACCGGATGACCGAGCGCGTCATTGATCGCCTTGAACTCGTCGATGTCGATCAACACCAGGCTCACCATCACCCGCGTCCGGCCGGCATAGATCGCGCCCACCGCGCGCTCGAAGCCGGCCCGGTTCAGGACACCGGTAAGGTGATCGCGATCCCTCAGCGTGTTTGCCGTCTCAAGTCGTTCCACGAAATGCGACGCCAGCAGTTCGAGCGTCAGGATCATCGCCAGAAGCAGGATATAGAGCTGCAGGAAGCCCCAGAAGACCGACTGCGGGTTGGCGATATCCTGATTGAAGAACACGCCGGCCGTGCGGATGGTGTGCATCAGCCCAAGGGTTATGAAGGTCCAGAAGATCAGCTTGTCGTGAATGGTGTCGTCGCGACGGATCCAGATATGCTTGAGGGTGACGACGAAGATGACGATCAGGCCGATATTGATGCCGGCGGTGCGAATCTCGATCGTCGAGGTAAGGTAGAGCACGACATAGACCGCGCTGAGGAGGACGAACATGCCGATTATGAAAGTCCGCCCGAAGGACTTGCCGCGCCGCTGAAGCAGAGATTCCCCGAAGGTGAGCTGGGCGGCGATGAAGGCCATATTGCTGAACGGCAAGGCGATATTATCCGGCACGTAAGGACGGAGAAACATGCCTATGAAGGCCGCGTCCACCGTTAGCAGCGCAATTGCGAAAAGCATCAGATAGCGCTGCCGGCCGCCGGTAAACCAGGCCAGGACAAAACTGCCCGCCAGGATTGCAAGTCCACCCGTCACGATCAATGACTGCATGATATCCACCGGCCGGAGAACCTCATCAAACTCATCACGCTGCTGCAACCGCGACGACCGAAACCTTTATGCGCCAGGGACTGTAGAAGCGGCGACGGCGCAGTCAGGCCACTCCAATCGGTCGGCATAAACCTGAAACAGGTTGAACTCCGGCCTATTCAAAAGAAACGGTGGTCCAAGTCAATCCCCGCAGGCGCTTTCGCCCCACGCCGCCCGGAACATGCTCCATCCCGCAACCCCGAAAACGCATCACAACGGAATACAACCTATACGGGCTTTCATTGAAAAGCGCAATGGCGTGACGCAACATAATCGTCCACGTAACCAGGGCGATGAAAGATTATTCTTGTGACAGGGGCTTGAGATGGATTGGAGCGGGTAGCGGGAATCGAACCCGCGTATTCAGCTTGGAAGGCTGCTGCTCTACCATTGAGCTATACCCGCGGAACTTAAGAAGAGCGTTTCGGTTCGATACACTCGGATCGGCGTTCCAACCAGCAACTTGTCTGCGTGATCCGCCGGTCCTCGCTCCGCTCGGATCAGGTCCCAGGTCCGGTGGTGGAGGAGGTTGGATTCGAACCAACGTAGACTAAGTCAACGGATTTACAGTCCGTCCGTTTTAACCACTCACGCACTCCTCCAGTACCAGCCTGGATGGCGGCCATGCCGCCGATCGATGCCGCGCCGGCACGCCGGCTCGCTTCGATCTGCGCCGCGTATATGACCGGCTGATGACGCTCTGTCAACACGGCGCTTCACAAATTCCGCTGAAAAATCATCTGGCCCGCAATGCGGGCGCGCCGCAGTGCAAAACCGGCGCCAACCGTCTAGCCGGAAGCGGCCCGCCGCTCTATAAAAAGACCATGAACAAGAAACACGACCGCGACGGCTCCGCCAAAGACAGCCACTACGCCAAGCTCCGACGCACCCACCGCGACAGCAAGCGCGCGCGCGGCGACCTGCCCCCTGCCCCGCCCCGTCAGGGCAAGCGCGGCCCGGCCGGTCCGCTGCCGGTGGCGGACGACGAGGTGCTGCTTTACGGGCTGCACACCGTGCGCGCGGCAATCGAAAACCCGGAGCGCACGCTGATTGCGCTCAAGATCACCCAGAACGCGCTTGCCCGCCTGACGGACGGGCTCGACCTGCCGGCAGACCTTCCGGTGGAGATCGTCCGTCCCAAAGAGATCGACGATATTCTCGGCGAGGACGCGATCCATCAGGGCGTGATGCTGAAGGCGCGCACGCTGCCGGTGCGCAAGCTGGATGCGCTGCAGGACAGCCCGCTGCTCCTGGTGCTCGATCAGGTAACGGACCCGCACAATGTCGGCGCGATCCTGCGCTCCGCCGTCGCGTTTGCCGCCGGCGCGGTGATCACCACCATGCGCCACAGCCCGGCCGAATCCGGGGTGCTCGCCAAATCCGCCTCGGGCGCGCTGGAATATATTCCCTATATCCAGATCACCAATCTGGCCAAGGCGCTGGATGAACTCCACGCCATGGGCTTTACGACGGTCGGGCTCGATTCGGAGGGACCCGCCGTGCTGGAAGAGAGCCTTCGCGGCGACAAGATCGCGCTGGTGCTCGGCGCGGAAGGCAAGGGCCTGCGCCAGAAGACCCGCGAAACGGTGACCACGCTGGCAAGGCTCGACATGCCCGGCGAGATCAAATCGCTCAATGTTTCCAATGCCTCGGCGATCGCGCTTTATGCGGCGCGGCAGTTTCTTGCCAGAAGCTGAGACGCATAAAGGTCATCCGATGCACATCGTCTTCACCGATCTCGACGGCACGCTCCTCGACCACGAGACCTATTCCTTCGAGCCAGCCCGCCCGGCGCTGGACCTCTTGAAGGCGCGGGGCATCCCGCTCGTTCTCGCAAGCTCCAAGACCGAGGCCGAGATGCGGCCGATCGCTAGCGCGATCGGCATCGATCACCCGATGATCGTGGAAAACGGCGCGGGCATCGTCAACTGGCCGGGCGGCGAGGCAGATGAAGACGGCGTTTATGACAGGCTGCGCGCGGTGCTGTCATCCATGGACCCGGATTTGCGCCGCCACTACCAGGGTTTCGGCGACTGGAGCGATGCGGAGGTCGCGGAGAGAACCGGCATGTCGCTCGAAAGTGCCCGACTTGCCCGCAAGCGCCGTTTTTCCGAACCCGGGCTCTGGTCCGGCGGCGAGGACCAGCGCGCCGCCTTTGCCGCAATTCTCGACGCGCAAGGGTTTCAGGCGGTCCAAGGCGGCCGGTTCTTCACGCTGATGCCGAAAACCTCGAAGGCCGAGGCCATGAAAAAGATCGCCAGCCACTATGCGGAAACCTCGGATGAGCCGGTTTTCGCCGTGGCGCTGGGCGATGCGCCCAATGACGCGGCCATGCTGGAGGCCGCCGACAGGGGCTTCATCATCGCCAATCCCGCCCATGCCGAAATGCCGGTTTCGGACCGCGAGCGCGAAGGCTTCATCGCCCGGTCCGAGCGGACGGGCCCTTACGGCTGGAATGACATGATATTGCAATTATTGGCATAATATAGTTGGTAAATGCATGAGCAGTTCGCACTTGGACGGACCCACCCGCCCTTCGCGGAGTTGCCGCGTAACAATGACGATCGAGCGGCCTTGCAGCGTTGAAAGCCGCCCGCTCTGATCCATATTCCAATCGGCAGCCACAATCCGGCGCTGCCGCAAGCACAAAAATCAGGAGCGTCGCCATGGCTGACTTTCATCAAAACGGCGTCGTCGCGACGCTTCACAACCTGCGCGAACGCTCGCTCCATCGCGTGGAGCGCGAGCTTTCGAGTTTCTCGGCGACCCGCCCGATCACGCTGATCCTCCCCTCCCTGTTCTCCGAGCTCGAGGCAGAGGCACTCGACAACATCGTCAAACACCTGACTGAGGTGCCCTATATTTCCAACATCGTCATCGGCCTCGACCGCGCCGATGAGGAGCAGTATCGCTACGCGCTGAAATATTTCAGCCGCCTGCCCCAGCACCATGCCGTACTGTGGAACGATGGCCCGCGCATGCAGGCCGTCCACAACCGGCTCGGTGAAGCATCGCTGGCGCCGGCGGAACCCGGCAAGGGCCGCAATGTTTGGTACTGCATCGGCTATGTTCTGGGCGCGCGCAACTCGTCCGTCGTGGCTCTGCATGATTGCGACATCGTGACCTATTCCCGCGAGATGCTGGCCCGCCTGGTCTACCCGGTCACCAACCCTGCCTTTCCCTATGTGTTCGCCAAGGGCTATTATCCGCGCATCGCCGACGGTTCGCTCAACGGCCGCGTGACCCGGCTTCTGGTGACGCCGCTTCTGCTGGCGCTGGAAAAGACCATCGGCCACCAGCCCTATCTCGATTACCTGAAAGGGTTCCGCTATCCGCTCGCAGGCGAATTCGCGATGCGCACGCACATCCTGCCCGATATCCGCATTCCGTGGGATTGGGGCCTCGAGATCGGCGTGCTGTCGGAACTGTGGCGCAACTATTCCAACAATGCCATCTGCCAGGTCGATATTTCCGACGCCTACGACCACAAGCACCAGCCGCTTTCGCAAGAGGATGCCCAGCAGGGTCTGTCGCGCATGTCCACGGACATCTGCAAGACCGTGTTCCGCAAGCTTGCGACCGACGGCGTCACCTTCTCGCAGGAGACGCTCAGAACGGTGAAGGCGGCCTATTTCCGCACTGCGCTCGATCTGGTCGAGACCTACCACAACGACGCCCGCATGAACGGGCTTTCCACCGACCGGCACAAGGAAGAACAGGCGGTCGAACTGTTTGCGACCAACCTGACGGAGGCCGGCAACGCATTCCTCGAAACCCCGGACGCAACGCCGCTGATGCCGCGCTGGAACCGGGTCCTGAGCGCGCTCCCCGACGTGCTGGACGAGATGCAGGCCGCGGTGGCGGCCGATATGGCGGAATACGGCTGACCTGTTCTTTAGAACCTTTCCGCATTTCACGGAAACGCGGAAAGGTTCTATCTCTTTGTTTTTACGCAATTCCGGACGGTGAACCGGTATCCAATTCACCTGGAATTGCTATAAAACGGTCGCTCGCGAACAGTCGCGGCGGGTCGTTTTGTTGCGACCTGCCTCTACACGGCGTTACTTCCCTCTACATGAGCCAGGCGTATGCCCGCGGCCGATTGTGGCGGCTGAATCGCGGGCATTCCCTGATCCTGAAATCATGAAAACCACCGGCTGCAAGCCAAACCGGTTGCCGCGGTTTCGAAATCCCCGAGCATAGCAATGACCACGTCAGGTGACCCTACCCGCATGTAAAGGTAGGGCTAGACATACATAACTGCTTCCATTTCAGTCAGAATTGCTCTAATTGGCGTTGATATTTCTTGCCGCCTACGCTCAAAACGTGCTGACAATGAAATATTTTGAAACTAAAAGCTTACTTTTTCTCCGTGAACAATCTATACGTGCAGTCACCTGCAGTCCGGAGAGATTGATCGCAGCCTTCTCCGATGTTGATTTCCACCAGCTGTTTATTTCAGAAGCCTGATGTCCGATGGATACTGTGGTAGCGCGAACAATCCTTTCCTTGACGGGGCCGGGCATCGTTCTGACATTCAGCCTCGCCTTTGCGGTGTTCTGGCTTATCGAAAGGCGGCTGCTCTATTTGCCGGTGCTAGCGCTATCGTGCCTATTGTTCACGCTGGGCTCGCTCTCGCAAATTCTCGGCTGGCCTCCGGGCGTTGGAGCGAATGCCCTTGTTTCCGGCGCATTCTATACGCTTGCGGTATTACTGACCGTGCAGGGGATACTGCTGCGCGCCGAAAAACCGTTCAACTGGTGGTTATGTCTGGCCGTATTCGCGATCATCGAGGCGCTGTTCTGGTATTTTTTCTATGTTGACCGGAATCTGACCGCTCGAATCTACGTACAGCATTTCGGCTATGGCCTGATCATGATTTCGGCAACGGTCCCCCTTGCGAAGCGTCCGGCGCCTCGCCCCGTCGATCGCGTTCTCTTCTGGGTCCTGTTGCTTTTCGCCCTCCACTTCTTTCCGAGAACCCTGCTGACCACGGCCAACTGGATCGCTCCCGGCGTGGCGGCCTTTGCAAATTCGCTGTTCTGGCAGGCCATGCTCTTCTCCGTCGGTCTTCTCGCGGCGGTGCTGGCGCTTACGCTGTTGTTTGCTGCCTTTTCCGATGTCCTGCACGATTTGCGACGCGAGCGTGACTACGACGCGCTAACCGGGGTGTTGAACAGGCGCGGTTTCGGCGACCGGATCGACACGGAATTGCCGGTCATCGACAATCCGGTTTCCCTCGTTCTTTGCGACATCGATCACTTCAAGAGCATAAATGATCTTTATGGTCACGATCAGGGCGATGTGGTCCTCAGGGAAGTGGGCAAGGTCCTGCGCCAGAATGCCCGCAAGCACGACATCATCGGCCGGCTGGGTGGCGAGGAATTCGCTATCCTGATGCCGGATACCGACGTCGAGGCGGCGCTGCAGTTCGCCGAACGCCTCAGGGCCGCCGTCGAGGCACATCACTACGGCCTGCCGGATGGCGCAACTGGCGTCACCGCGAGCTTCGGCGTCGCGACGCGCGAACCGTCCGAAAGCTGGAACGCCCTGTTCAAGAACGCCGACACGCGCCTCTATGTCGCCAAGAGGGGCGGCCGCAATCGTGTCGTCAACCAGGACAACACGCTCCCGTGACCGTCGCGCGGGTCTCTCGCCGTTCCCGCTCCCGCAAAACGTCGAAGCAAACTTTTTCACACTTCGAAATTTCGGCACTTGAAACGAGCGGTCGCATGCGCCATCTCCGCTTGCGTGAGGACGACCTCCCCGAATTGGACAACAGCCGGGACGACCCGGCATCTCATTTGAGGTTGCCCATGCGCTCCCCTCTCGATCGCCTTCGCCATGCACTCAGCTTCGAGATTATCGGCCTGCTTCTGATCGTTCCGCTCGGCGCATTCGCCTTCGGCATGCCCATGCACGACATCGGCGTGGTGGGCGTTGCAAGCGCCACGCTCGCCGCCCTTTGGAACATGGTCTACAATTATATCTTCGACCACATCATGCAGCGCCTGTTCGCCACCACCGAGAAGGCGATGCCGTCGCGGGTGGTCCATGCGGTTCTGTTCGAACTCGGCCTGCTCATCGTGCTGATGCCGTTCATCGCATGGTATCTCGGCATTTCGCTCGTTCAGGCGCTGGTGATGGATATATCCTTCGCGCTGTTCTACATGGTCTACGCGCTCGGCTTCAACTGGGCTTATGACATGGTGTTTCCGCTGCCGGAATGGGCGGACGAGCAACCCGAATGAGGCCACCATCCCCAGATCCTTTGCCGCGTCGGGCGAAAAACCGGTGACCACTTTTCCGCCCGACGCTCCAGCTTCACGAAGGAGGTCGCGCCGGCAGAAGCGTCGAACGCGCTGAAAGCGCACCGCGGCGGCTATGCGTCAGAACGCCTCGCTCGGCGCTCAGATATTCAAGTTTTTCGTGCGTGAAGAAGTGGCGCGCTCGAAGAGATTCGAACTCCTGACCCCCAGATTCGTAGTCTGGTGCTCTATCCAGCTGAGCTACGAGCGCTTGCCATTTGCGGTCGCCGCGTCTGTCTGCGGCGTGCGAAACGGCTTCTAAGACCTTGCGATTTGGAATGCAAGCGGATTTCGGAAAATTGTTGTCATTTTCCTGAAACATGAAAATGACGATACCCGCGCGCAGCCTTTAGCTGCCGGCTTCGTTCTCCTCGCGCCAGCTTTCCAGCATCACCGGGCGGTCGGGAATTTCGATGCGAAACAGCGTACCCTGGCCTGCCTTTTCCACAAGCCCGATCGTGCCGCCATGGGCGAGCACCAGTTCGCGGGCGATGGCGAGCCCAAGCCCCGTACCGCCGCTGCGGGCCGAGCCACGAAAGGCGGCGAACAGGTTCTCGCGCGCCTTCTGCGGCATGCCGGGCCCGGTATCGTCGATCGTCAGCGACACCACGCTGCCATGGCGCTGGGCGGAGATCGTCAGACAGTTGACCGATTCGGCCTTGGCCTGCTGACCGAGCGCCTCGACGCTGTTGCGACAGAGGTTGAAGATCACCCGGAACAACTGCTCGGGGTCGGCGTCGATCTTCAGCCCTTCCGGCACGCGGTTGATCCACTCGATCGAGGGATCGGCGGAGAGTTCGAGATAGTCGTGGACGTCGTTGACCAGCGACTGGACGTCTATCATCCGGCGCTTCGGCTCCGCCTCGGAGACCTGGCCATAGCTCAACACCGAACGCGAATAGAGCGCCGCCCGGTCGATCGCGCGCAAGAGCTTCGGCGCGACCCGCTTGACCACCGGATCATCGATGCCGGCAATGCGGTCCGACATCAGTTGGGCGGCGGACAGGATATTGCGCATGTCGTGGTTGATCTTGGAAACGGCCAGACCGAGTTCGGCAAGCCGCTTCTGCTGGCGCAGGGTCTTCTGCAACTCGCTCTGCATGGTGGCGAGATGACGGCCCGCAATGCCCAGTTCATCGGGCTCGGCGCTGGGGCGGAACACGCTTTCCGGCAGTTCGGGATGTTCGGAGAAAGTCTGCATGTTGGCGATCTGGCGCCTGAGCGGGCGAACCAGTATCGCGTTCAGGCGGAAAAAGATCAGCATCGCGGTGACGGAGGAGAGCAGAATGCTGAGCGCGAAAATATTGCGCGCATAGATCAGCAGCGCGTGGCGCAATTCATCGTCGGAGATCACCAGTTCGATGATCGCGTCGCTGTCGCCGATATTGCCGAGAATACGGATCGCCCGATCGCCACCGAACAGAAGTTCGTCGAAGGCATCGACCACCGCCTTCACCGGGCCGACATCGGTCAGGTCGTAGCTGCGGCTGATTTCGGGCGGCATGTCGGTCACCGCCAGCAGTTGCGACATGCCGTCCTTCCTGAGCACGATCGCCTTGGTGCCCGTCGCCATCAGAGTCTCGTCCTGAAGCGCGCGCGGCAGGGAAAGCGGCTGCAGCCCGTCGATGACGGTGACCGCGGCGGCGGCGGTGTTCAGCCGGTCGTCAAGCCAGCGCAGGCGCATGGTGGCGACCGCCGGCACGAAGAACACGATTTCGGCAAACATGATGATGGCGACCGTCAGCATCAGGATACGCCCGGAAAGGCCGGAGAGAAAACGCGGCATCACGATGCCGTCGGCACTGACGCGGGGAGATGCACTTTCCGTGCCCCGAGGGCGGTTTTCAGACCGCATCCGCTTTCTCCGATTCAACCTGAAGCCATACTATGCCCGAACGCCGCAAATGCAAAACCGGGCCGGGCTAGCTGCGACTTCTCAGCCGCGCGATTGACAATTCGCGGCGCTTTCCCTTATAAGCCGCGCAGTTTCGGCTCTGCACCCATATATTTTTGCGGAGCGAACGACATCAACCACACGCTTAACCGGTTTCGGCCGGTTTTCAAGAAGGGCCGCACACCGCGGTATTAAAACAAATGTCTACCAAGCGTACCTACCAGCCTTCCAAACTCGTTCGCAAACGCCGCCACGGCTTTCGCTCGCGCATGGCAACCAAGGGCGGCCGCAAGGTCCTCAACGCCCGCCGCGCCCGCGGCCGCAAGCGTCTTTCGGCGTAAGGGCGTTTCGCCCTTATGTCCGGGCCCGATCAAAAGGCCGAAGTCGGACGGCTGAAGACCCGTCCACAGTTTCTCGCCGTGCAAAAGGGCGAGCGGCGCAAGGGCCCCCTTTTTCTGCTTGAAGTTCTCGACCGACGCGAGCCCCAATCGGAGCCTCGCGTCGGTTTTACTGTGACAAAACGGCAGGGCAATGCCGTCGCGCGCAACCGCATTCGCCGCCGCCTGAAAGAGGCGGTCCGCCTCAAGGCAGCGTTTGCAATGCAGCCCGGTTGCGATTATGTCATCGTGGGCCGCAGCGAGGTGCTCGATGCACCGTTCGCGCGGCTTGTCGACACGCTGGAATCGCGGATCTCGAACCCGCCTCAAATCCGACGGAGCCGGAAGGCCTCCGCACCAGGAATTAAAGATGGAAAATAACCGCAATTCTATGATCGCGATCGGCCTGACGGTCCTGATCGTCCTCGCCTGGCAGTTCTTTTTCATGGGTCCGCGCATGGAGGCGCAGCGCCAGGCCCAGGAACAGGCCGCGCTGCAGCAGCAGACGCAGGAACAGACCGTCACGCCAGAGGGTGCGACGCCCGCGGTCTCGGGCCAGACCGGCGGCAGCGATGCGGTATTTTCCCAGGCAGGCGCGCAGCAGGCCTCCGCGCCGCGCGTCAAGATCGAGACGCCCTCACTCGAAGGCTCGATCAATCTCGCCGGCGCCCGGATCGACGATATCAAGCTCAAGGATTACCATGTTTCGGTTGATCCCACGAGCCCGATCGTGACGCTGTTCTCGCCCGCCGACACCGAAAACGGCTATTTCGCCGAACTCGGCTTCGTGCAGGGCGACAATTCCGGAACGGTGCCAGGCCCGCAGACGGTCTGGACGCTCGAAAAGGGCACAGAACTGACGCCGTCGACCCCGGTGGTGATTTCCTACACCAATGATTCCGGCATCAAGTTCACCCGGTCCTTCTCGATCGACGACAAATACATGATCACCGTCGACGACAAAGTCACCAACAATTCCGACAAGCAGGCCTCGGTGACGCCTTATGGCCGCATCACCCGCTTCAACCTTCCCGACGAACCGTCCGCATGGGTTCTGCATGAAGGCTTCCTCGGCGTGTTCGGCGCCGATGCCGGCGTCACCCTGGAAACCTACAAATCGGTCGGCAAGGAAAACCAGAGCTTCGACGGCGCGACCGGCGGCTGGTTCGGCGTGACTGACAAATACTGGGGCACCGCCGTCATCCCGCAGGCCAATGTCAATTACGATGCGCGGTTCTCGCATTTCACCGATGGCCGCCCGCGCTATCAGGCGGATTACTCCGACAACGCCGCGCTGACGATCGCGCCCGGCCAGTCGGCTGACCTGAAGACCATGGTGTTCGCCGGGGCCAAGGAAACCAACACGCTGACGGCCTACGAGAACCAGTACAACATCCGGCTCTTCGACCGGATGATCGACTGGGGCTGGCTGTGGTTCATCACCAAGCCGCTGTTCCAGCTCATGGACTTCATCTACCATCAGGTCGGCAATTTCGGCGTGGCGATCCTGATCACCACCGTCATCATCAAGCTGATCTTCTTCCCGCTCGCCTCCAAGCAGTATGCCTCCATGGCCAACATGAAGCGCATGCAGCCGAAGATGACCGAGTTGAAGGAGCAATATGGCGACGACCGCATGGGCCTTCAGAAGGCGATGATGGAGCTCTACAAGAAGGAGAAGATCAATCCGGTCGCCGGCTGCTGGCCGATGCTGATCCAGATCCCGATCTTCTTCGCGCTCTACAAGGTGCTCTACGTCACCATTGAAATGCGCCACGCTCCGTTCTTCGGCTGGATCCAGGACCTCTCGGCGCCCGATCCGACCAGCCTGTTCAACCTGTTCGGTCTTCTGCCGTGGTCCGTGCCGTCCATTCTGATGATCGGCGCATGGCCGATCATCATGGGCATCACCATGTGGATCCAGATGCGCATGAACCCGACGCCGCCGGACAAGACCCAGGCGATGATCTTCAACTGGATGCCGGTCGTGTTCACCTACATGCTGGCGCAGTTCCCGGCAGGCCTGGTGATCTACTATGCATGGAACAACACGCTCTCGATCCTGCAGCAGTCGATCATCATGAAGCGCCACGGCGTCAAGATCGAGCTGTTCGACAATCTGAAGGGCGTGTTCCGCAAGAAGAAGCCGGCTTCGGAATAGGCCTGACCAGCTCTCCCTACTCGGAGAGGCTCAAATGGCGGCAAACGCCTCAAGGAAAACACGCCCGGCACCCTTGCCGGGCGTGTTCTTCATGGTAAGGATCGGGATATGACCCAGCAGATCGCCCAGGATGCAGCGCTTTTCGCCCGACCATGGATTTTCATCCGCGGCGTGCCCTCGATGAAGTTCCTGCCGCCGGAAGGCCCGGCCGAGGTCGCCTTCGCCGGCCGCTCCAATGTCGGCAAGTCCTCGCTGATCAATGCGCTGCTCACCCAGAAGGGGCTGGCGCGCACCTCCAACACGCCGGGCCGCACCCAGGAACTCAACTATTTCGTTCCCGACGGCTATTCCGGCGAGGGCGAGGACCTGCCGCCAATGGCGCTGGTGGACATGCCCGGCTACGGCTACGCCCAGGCTCCCAAGGCGCAGGTGGAGCAGTGGACCAAGCTGGTGTTCGACTATCTGCGCGGCCGCGCCACGCTGAAGCGGGTCTATGTGCTGATCGATGCCCGCCACGGCATCAAGAAGAATGACGAGGATGTGCTGGATCTGCTCGACAAGGCCGCCGTCTCCTATCAGATCGTGCTGACCAAGAGCGACAAGATCAAGCCGCCGGCGGTCGCCAAGCTTCTGACCGCCACCGCAGAAAAAATCCGCAAGCGCCCCGCCGCCTACCCCGTCATTCTCGCGACGTCTTCGGAAAAACATGACGGGCTCGATGCGTTGCGCCAGGCGATCATCGATACGATCAACATGTGATCGCACAAAAAAACCGCCCCGAAGGGCGGTCAGTTGACACCGGGGTTGGTGTTTTCCGCCGGGTCTTCTCGTCATGTATCCGGTCGGTATCGAGCAGTTCAGAGCGAAGCCCGCTCCTGACGCTGTCAGCTCGAACCTCCTCATCTCTGAGTTGCTTCGGATCACTATTCCCCTTTTGCGTGTCGTATTCGCGGCGGAAAACAGGTATTCCGAAGGAAACTGCGTCGTCCGAGACCAGGATGATGAAACCACCCGGGGGGAGGAAGAGGGACAGCGCGAGCCATCCCTCCCCGGGGGCTGCCGCCCCTGTTCAGCCAGTCATTGAGGTTCCTTGACCGACCGGATGCTGGAGCTGGCTTCCGGCCGCGAGGCCTCAGCTGGCAGGCAGCAGAACCTTGTCGATGACATGGATGACGCCGTTCGACTGCTCGACATCCGCGATCGTGACTTCGGCCACGCCGCCGTTTTCATCGGTCAGTGTGATGGTGCCGTTCATTTCCTTCGCCTTCAGCACGCAACCGCCCACGGTCGGCACGTCGTGCTCGCCGCCATCATCGGCGATCATCTTCTCGATTGCGGACGACATCGCATCCGCGGCGACGACATGGCAGGTCAGAACCTTGACCAGAGCGTCCTTGTTTTCCGGCATCAGAAGCGTGTCGACCGTGCCGTCCGGCAGTGCGGCGAAGGCTTCATTGGTCGGCGCGAAGACGGTGAAGGGGCCATCGCCCTGAAGCGTCTCGACAAGACCGGCGGCCTTCACGGCGGCGACCAGCGTGGTGTGGTCGGCGGAATTCATGGCGTTTTCGACGATATTCTTATCCGGATACATCTCGGCGCCGCCGACCATCGGATTGGCAGCGAAGGCCGCAATCGCGGTGCCCGAAACAAGCGCGGCGGCGATGGCGGTTTTCTTCAGAAGTGCAAACATGAAATTCTCCTCAAACTTTTCGTGTTCCGCCAGTCCTCGTGGCTGGCTATGAAACAAAGGACGAAAGGCCGGACAGAGAAGTTTCAGATTCTTTCAATTTTTTCCTAAATATATGTTTTAAAACGCTATTTTATTGTTCCTCAGAGCGATCTCAGCTCCCCGGCCGCGATCACCGGCCCGGTCGGCGCGCCCGAGGGCGAGCCGCCAAACGGCTCGATCGTGACCGCGAAGGAAGCGCCGGCATCGATGCGGCTGGCGACATTGCGCGGCACCGCGATTTCGCCCTCGCCGGTCTGCGGCAATACGCCGAGCGACAGCGGTGCATCCTCGCCCGCGATCAGCCAGAGCTCCAGTGAACGCTCATCCGCCGCGCCGGCTGCGACCGGCGTGAACGTCACGATGCCGTTGCGCGCGTTGTAGCGCGCCACGAGATTGACGGCGTTGTCCGGCCCGCTCAGTTCGGCAAGCAGGGTCGGCTGGGCCTCCGACAGGAAGCGCTCGCTTGCAAGAAAGGCGATGGCGAAGATGATGGCCACCGCCGCCACGCCGCGCCAAAGCGCGACGGAATCCCAGGCGCGGCCAATGAACCCCTGTTTCTCCTTGCCCGTGCCGAACAGCCGGGTTTCGATGGCGCCGTGCATATAGGCCGGCGGGGTTACCTCGCCATATTCCTCGTCGAGCGGCTCGAGCCTTGCCTGCCAGGCGTGAACCAGCGCGGCGAAGGCCGGATCGGAACGCATGCGCGCCTCGACGGTCTGCCGCGCATCCCGCGACAAGGTGCCCAGCACATATTCGCCGGCAACGACGCTGTCGTAGGGCTTGTCGCCTGATGTGTCTTCCGGCGTCGTCATGCTTCCAGGCACTCTTTCAGTTTGATCAGGCTGCGGCGCAGCCGCGTTCGCATGGTGTTGAGCGGAACCTTGTACTGCTCCGCCAGTTCGTTATAGCTCAGTCCCTGCACATAGGCGTCTTTCACGGCCGAGGCCCAATCGGGCTCGAGGCGCTGCATGCACTGGTCAATCCTGCGGCCCTCGCTTTTCAGGTGGGCGTCTTCTTCCGGCGTTCTGGAGCCGTCGGCGAGATCGTAGACATCGTCGATATCGCGCGTCGCGGGCTTTTTCTGCCGGAGCCGGTCGATTGCGTGGTTTCGGGCAATCGTCGCAAGCCAGCCCATCGGCGAGCGTCCATCGGTCGAGAACGTGCCGGCGCGCTGCCATATCCGCACGAAGATATCCTGCAAGGCGTCTTCCGCCTCGCCGCGTTCGCCCAGTATACGAAGACAGATCGCAAAAAGTTTCGGGCTCGCCTGCTCATAAAGCAGATTGAACGCGCTTCGATCGCGCATCGAAATCCGGGAGATCAGAACGCCGAGGTCTTCACCCGCCATGAAAGCCCTGCCCTGCCATTACGCTTTGTTCCTCCCTCGTGCCCGCTCCCGAATGATAAACATCAAGTTTGCCGGCGCAACCTCATCTTTTGGTTAAGGCTGTAGAGGAGTTTCCCAGACCGCCAGTTTGCGCTAAAAGGCCGCTGAGCAAATTGCAGCGGGAAAATTCATGTCACTGTCGGAAAGCGAACAGCAGGCGCGGCTCCTGGTCCAGGCCCTGCCCTATATGCAGAAATACGAGAACAAGACGATCGTGGTCAAATATGGCGGCCACGCCATGGGCGACAGCGAGCTTGGCCAGGCCTTCGCCAGCGATATCGCGCTGCTGAAGCAGTCGGGCGTGAACCCGATTGTGGTTCATGGCGGCGGGCCGCAGATCGGCAGCATGCTGAAACGCATGGGCATTGAATCGAAATTCGAAGGCGGGCTGCGGGTCACCGACCAGGCCACCGTCGAGATCGTCGAAATGGTGCTGGCGGGCTCGATCAACAAGGAGATCGTCGCGCTGATCAACCAGACCGGCGAATGGGCGATCGGGCTCTGCGGCAAGGACGGCAACATGGTGTTTGCCGAAAAGGCCAAGAAGACGGTGGTCGATCCCGACTCCAACATCGAGCGCGTGCTCGATCTCGGCTTTGTCGGCGAGGTCGTGACCGTCGACACCACCCTGCTCGATCTTCTGGCGAAATCCGAGATGATCCCGGTGATCGCGCCGGTGGCCCCGGGCCGCGCCGGCGAGACCTACAATATCAACGCGGATACCTTTGCCGGCGCGATTGCCGGCGCGTTGCGCGCCACGCGCCTGCTGTTCCTCACCGATGTCCCGGGCGTGCTGGACAAGAACGGCGAGCTGATCAAGGAACTCTCGGTCGCCGAGGCCCGCAACCTGATCCTCGACGGCACCGTTTCGGGCGGGATGATCCCCAAGGTCGAAACCTGCATCGAGGCGATCGAGGCCGGCGTCGAGGGCGTTGTCATCCTGAACGGCAAGGTCAAGCACTCGGTCCTGCTCGAAATCCTCACCAAGGGCGGCGCGGGCACGCTGCTGGTGCCCTAAGCTAGAGCTCGACCATAAACGGTCTGCCCTATACCAATTCATCCCCCATCGCCGGAGAGGATGGCCATCCTTTCCGGCGCTTCTTTATCTCACGAAGAAGCACAGAAATCTTAAGACAAGCGTTTCAGTTTTAACCGAAGCGTATCCGGCATCTGCGCGGCCGACGTTGTCGCGAATCTTAGGATTTCCGCGACAACAGCAGCGCCAATGCAGCCGAGGTCGCGCCGAAAGCGCATGTGCCGGTCCAGCCCCAGGCGGCATAGGCAGCGCCACCGATGCCAGCACCAACCGCACCCCCGGCGAGCATGGTCGCCATGAACACGGTGTTGAGCCGGCTGCGGGCGGTCGGATCGAGCGCATAGACGCGCGCCTGATTGGCGACCTGTGAGGACTGCACCGCCAAGTCCATCACAAGAATGCCGATGATCAGACCGATGAGTGAACTTTGCCAAAGGCCAAAGATCAGGAAGGCGAGCACCACGAAGGCCGCGCCAATCGATACGACGATGGCGGGGCCGCGCCTGTCGGCAAAACCGCCGGCAACTGGCGCGGCGAGCGCGCCCGCGATCCCGACAAGCGCCATAAGTCCAACAGCCGTACCGCCGAGCTCAAAGGGCGGTTCAGCTAGCAGCAACGCGAGATTCGACCAGAAGCCGATGAAGGCGGCGAAAATCAGGAACTGCACCATACCCGCCCGCCGGAGAACGCCATGCGTCCGCACCAGTGTCCACAAGGAGCCAAGTAGGCGCGGATAGCTCAGATCAGTTGTAGGCGGCACGCGGGGTAGCCAGAGCGCCAACGCCGCGCCGATCACGATCATCATGACGGCGGCGCACCAGAACACGAAAGGCCAACCCCAGAGGTCCGAGATCGTGCCGCTGACGGTGCGGGCAAGCAAAATGCCGATGAGGATGCCGCCCGTCACCTTGCCGAGAACGCGACCACGCTCGGCAGGTGCTGCCAGATGCACCGCGAGTGGAACGATCTGTTGCGCCACCGTGGCGAACAGGCCAACCGCGAGGCCGGCGACCGCCAGCCAGAGGAAGTCGGGCGAAACGGCCGCGCCGATCAAAGCCGCCACCAGAGCGCCGATGGTCACGAGGATGAGGGACTTGCGTTCCAGCCGGTCGCCGAGTGGCGCCAGGAACAGTACGCCGAGGGCATTGCCGGCCTGCGTCAGTACCGGCACGATGGCGGCGACACCGGCCGCCAACCCGAATTCCGCCGCCAGGTAGCCGAGAAAAGCCTGATTGTAATAGCTGTTGGCGACGGCCGCGCCCGCGCCAATCGCCAGAAGGCGGACGAGCACGGGTGACAGGTGGTCGGATCGGGTGCGGTCTGTTCTCATAGGCTGCATGAAATACAGTCCGATCCCGCGGACACAAACCATATCTGTTGCCGAATGATTAAGTTCAGCTAAACTGAAAGCTATGACATCACCCGTTTCCTTCGGCGCGTTGCGTACCTTCGTTGAAGTTGGCCGGCAGGGCAGCATCAAACGCGCCGCGCAGGAACTGAACGTGACGCCGGGAGCCGTCAGCCAGCAAGTCAAGGCACTGGAAGCGCGCTTCGGCATCCTGCTCCTTGAGCGCGGAAACCGAGAGGTGAAGCTTTCGGCGCACGGTCTGCGCCTGTTTGGCAAGGTCGCGCCGAGCTTCGAGCAGATCGACGCTGCCGTGCAATTGTTCGAGGATCGCCGACCGGGACCGCGTTCGCTGGTCGTCAGCACGACGCCTTCCTTTGCCGCGTGCTGGCTGACGCCACGTCTCGGTCGCTTCGTTGCACAGCATCCCGAGATCGAGATTCATATTGAAACGTCGGTGCAACTCGCGAACATGACAGGCGGCATGGTGGATGTGGCGATCCGGCACGGCTCCGGTGACTACCCCGGCCTCGACACCACGTTGCTCTTCATGCCGCAGCTTTTGGCGATCGCAAGCCCGTCGCTTCTAATCGACGGTCCCTTGAGCAATCCAGCCGATTGTCTGCGCTATCCACTTCTACAGGACCGCGACCGGGCCGACTGGCCGACATGGCTCGAATCGCATGGCGTCAAGCCTGCCCGGAACGCGACAAAAGGGCCGAGTTACGCCGATGACGCATTGCTGATCCAAGGCGCCATTGCCGGTCAGGGCCTCGCCATCGTGCGCGATATTTACGCGGCCCGCGCTTTGGACGCCGGTAGCGTCATTCTCGCGATCGACGCGCCCGTTGTGACCCCGGTCGGGTACTTTATACTCGTGCAGCCGGACAGAATGACTGTGCCGAAGATTGCAGCATTCCGCCGATGGATCATGTGCGAGGCCGGCGTTGCATAAATCCCGCTTAAAGCGACAATTCTGCACCATCAATACATCTAACCGGACGAACCAGCCGGGTTCGCCCGTCGCCATGGCGCCATCAGGCGATATGCGGCTCGGCCTTGCCCGGGCCGCTTGCGGCCTTGTGGGTCGGCAGCATCGTCGCGAGCACGGCCACGATCACATAGGCGACCAGATTGAAGACAACCGCGCCGGCAAAGGCCTGGACATAGGCCGGGTGCTGGTCGCCGCCGGCCGGAAGCAGGCTTGCCAGTCTGGAAAAGAAAATCCCGCTGATGATCGCGATCCCGAACGCGCCGCCGAGCTGCTGGACGGCCTGCAGCGCTCCGGAGGCCGAGCCCGCCTCGCGGGCTGGCACGCCTGCCAGCACGAGCTGGAAGATCGAGGCGATCGACATGCCAAGCCCCAGCCCCGCCGTCAGCAGCGGACCGAGCACGTCCCAGTGCGAAATCGTATCGGTGATGGTCAGCACATAGGAGCGCAGCCAGAAAATACCGACGAACAGCAGCGCCAGCCCGCAGATCATCCTGAATTTCAGCGCCACGCTGCCGAAGCGGCCGTTGGCGACCGACGCCAGAAAGACGCCAACTGAAAACGGCACTGTGGTGAGCCCCGACTTCAGCGGATCGAAATCGAAGCCGACCTGCAGGAAAATCGCAAGGCAAAGGAAGAAGCCCGGCATGGTGGAGAAGAACACCAGCGCCATCACGCTGCCGACCATGAAATTGCGGTTCGCGATCAGCGCGAAGGCCAGAAGCTGCGGCCGGTTGCGGCGGTTCTGGCGACGCTCCCACAACACGAACGCCGCCAGCGTCGGAATGGCGGCCGCCATCATCGCGAAGCACCAGGCCGGCCAGCCGAAATTGCGGCCCTCGACCAGTGGAAAGATCAACATGAACATTGCCGCAGCAATCAGCGCGATGCCCGCATAGTCGTTGCGCCCGCCGGGATGGCTTTCCGTATGGGGGACGAGCTTCCACCCGGCCAGAACCGCAAACACGCCGATCGGCAGGTTGATCAGGAAAATCGCGCGCCAGCCGAGGCCGAAAACATCATGGTCAATCAGCAACCCGCCAATGATCGGGCCGCTGACGGTTGCAATCCCCGCCATCATGCCGAAGAACGAAAAGGCGCGCGCGCGTTCGTGGGGCGGAAACATCACCTGCGCCAGCGCCAGCACCTGCGGCGTCATCATCGCGGCCGAGAAGCCCTGGAACAGGCGCGACGCAACCAGAAGCTCGATATTATGAGACAAACCGCAAAGCGCCGAACCGATGGTGAAGCTGAACACCCCGATCATGAACATCCGCTTCTTGCCGACGATATCGCCGAGCCTGCCGAACGGCAGCAGCGCCAAGGCAAACACCAGCACATAGCCCGCGACCACCCATTCGATGTCGGAATTGGAAGCCTCGAGACCCTTCTGGATCGAGGGCAGCGCGACATTGACGATGGTGACGTCGAGCATGTTCATGAACACGGCGCAAAGCAAGACGGCCAGCGCCACCCACCGGCCCGGATGCGGCTCGGCATGGGCATCAGTCAGACTGGAATTCACGAAAAACCTCCTTCAGGGCGAAGCGAGCACGGATCGAACGGTTTCGGGGAAGCCGCCATTGCGCCGGATATCAACATTGGCCTCTTGGTTACCACAAGCGTCAAGCGTGGCAATGATGATAGCGGCAAAAGATTCCGCGTCGCAGCCCGTTCCGCCTGAAAGAAGCGCCTTACGCCTGCCCGGATAAGCCGCGATCGGATTATTTCCGCCGTACGCCGACTTTAAACGGCGACATTAGAGGCAACGCTTTAAAAAATGCCGCAAATAGCCTATTTTGTTGAAAAAAGCAGGTTTCGCCAAACCTCGTTTCCATGCCCTCGCGCCGCTCTGCCGGAAGGACACAATTTGACGACGTTTTATCTGGCGGTGCTGGTATTTTCCGGCCTCGTCCTTCTTGCCGCGCTTTCCAGCGCGCTCGCTTTCCGTTTCGGCGCGCCGCTGCTGCTGCTGTTTCTCGGCGTCGGCCTACTGGCGGGCACCGACGGTTTCGGGATCGAGTTCGACAATGACGCGCTGACCTTCTATGTCGGCTCGCTGGCGCTCGCCGTGATCCTGTTCGATTCCGGCTTCGGCACGTCGTTCAAGACCTTCAAGACGAGCGCGGCGCCCGCCTTGTTGCTGGCAACGGCGGGCGTGGTGGCGACAGCGGGACTTGTGGCGGTGGCGGCCGCGCTGATCCTCGGCTTCTCGCTGCTCGAGGGCTTTCTGCTTGGTGCGATCGTCGCCTCGACGGACGCGGCGGCGGTGTTCTTCCTGATGCGCATCGGCGGCATCAGGGTGATGGACCGGGTGAGCGCAACGCTGGAAGTCGAATCCGGCATCAATGACCCGATGGCGATCTTCCTGACCATGACGCTGGTTTCCGTTCTCTCGATGAATGAAACCGGCGTTCAGGAAGTCCTGCCGATGCTGCTCCATTTCGTGCAGGAGATCGGCTTCGGCCTGCTGTTCGGCGTGATCGGCGGCGGCCTGACGGTGCTGATCGCCAACAGGTTCAGCCTCAATCGCGGCCTCGCGCCGATCCTGGTACTGACGGCGGCGCTCCTGATCTTCTCGGCCACGGGGGCGGCCGGCGGCAGCGGCTTCATGGCGGTCTATGTCGCGGGCCTGATCGCCGGCAACCGCCATGTCCGCTATGTCGGCTCCATCAGGCGGTTTCAGGAGGGCATGACCTGGCTCGCGCAGATCATCATGTTCCTGCTCCTCGGCCTCCTGGCCACGCCCCGGAACTTTCCCGAGATATTCCTTCCGGCCTTCGCGCTGGCGCTGTTTCTGGTCTTCGTCGCCCGCCCCGCCGCCGTCTGGCTCTGCCTGTGGAAGTTCAACTACAGGCCGCGCGAGACCAATTTCATCGCCTGGATCGGCCTGCGCGGAGCGGCCTCGATCCTGCTTGCCATCCTGCCGAGCCTTTACGGGCTGGAGAATGCCGGCCTTATCTTCAACATCGTCTTCGTCATGGTGCTGGTATCGCTGATCCTGCAGGGCTGGACGCTGGCGCCGCTCGCCCGGCTCCTGAAGCTGGTCCAGCCAAGGGCAAGCGGCGCGCTGGAGATCGTCGACATTGACCTCCACGAAAACGCCAAGCACGAATTATTGGTCTACCGCCTTGCCGAGGGCGCCCCGGTGCTCGACGGCGCGTCGATACCGCGCTGGGCCATCCCCTCGCTGGTGGTGCGCGACGGGCTTTCCATGCGGTATTTCTATGCCGGAAACCTGAAGGCCGGCGATTATCTCTATCTGTTCGTCATACCGGGCATGTCCTACCTGCTCGACCAGCTTTTCGCCGATCCGTCGCTTGCGGCAAACGCGGGAGAGGAGCCGCTGCTCGGCACCCAGGTGCTGCTGCCCGACCGCCCCCTGAAGGAGCTGCGTGCGATCGACCCGACGGTCGCGATACCGCCGGGGATCGAGGATATGCGGCTTGCCGACTACATGAAACAGGAACTCGGTGGCAAGCCGATCATCGCCGACCGGCTGCATCTCGGCCCGCTGGCTCTGATCGTGCGCGATGCCGATGCCGAGCACAATATTACCTCGATCGGGGTCTGGCGCGATGCCGCAAGCGAACGCCCTGAAGGGCCTCTCCGCTCCCTGAGCCGGTTCTTCGTCCGCCTGCGCCGCAGGGTGCGGCGATAGGCTTTTCATCGCCGCGACATTGCCGAGCGGGCGGTTTTTGAATAGGACTCCATTCGTTGATTTCAGTGACTTGTCTGCAGCCAGACATCAAGACGAGCCACAGCCAAACCCGCGCCCTTCCCCGGGGCGCCGCAACACGCAAGAGGACGACCCATGCCCGCCTTCAAGACCCTCGACGATCTGCCCGACATCAACGGCAAGCGCGTCCTTGTGCGCGTCGATCTGAACGTGCCTTTCAGCGACGGCCGGGTGACCGACGCGACCCGGATCGAGCGCGTCGCGCCGACGATCATCGAGCTCTCCGACAAGGGCGCCAAGGTGATCCTGATGGCCCATTTCGGCCGCCCCAAGGGCCAGGTCGTGCCCGACATGTCGCTGAAGCCGATTGTCCACGCCGTTGAGGAAGTGCTCGATCACGCCGTTGCCTTCGCCGATGACTGCGTTGGCGAACCCGCCGAAAAGGCGATCGCGGCGATGACCGCCGGCGATATCCTGCT